>Ga0182742_1003946_pt1 | contig 13917 bp, 13 predicted proteins | sample eDN5th37CBELigMG_FD_128880 | JGI IMG/M metagenome (GOLD analysis project Ga0182742, IMG submission 128880) | Enriched Miracle-Growth compost microbial communities from Emeryville, California, USA - eDNA 5th pass 37_C BE-Lig MG (version 2)... ... | reverse complement strand
TGCGCTGCGGCTTCAGCCGTAGGCAAAGCAGATGAAGGAGAGATGGTGGACCGTCGATCCGGAGGGGTTACGGACCCGAAAGAAATAGTTGTCGCGGACGGAAGAAATAGTTGACGCCAGACAACGCGCGGCCCGACCGCCATTGCCTAACTCCGTTTGCGCTCGATCCATTCTGTTTTGGGGTACCAATTCATTGAGGCGTCTCAAAGACTTCTGGAGGTCGCTCACGCCCAATACCGGCGTGGCCGGCTTCAGTATCAGCCTTCACAATGACGATAGATGGCAGAGGCATGGGCTGAAGACGGTCCGCTGCTTGATCGATCAGGCCGAGGCCGCTCAGGATTTCACGAGCCATCTCGGAGTCTTGATGCTCCATGAGGTAGGACTGCATCAATTCACCCAACCAATGGGTTAGGGCGCTCGGTTCTGCGGCGGACGCCGCGGATCGCACAGGTGTACCGATCTCTAGTGAGTACAGCGATTCGGCGAAGGTTCCAAGGCAGCAACAGAAGACGGTCTCGCGATACCCGTTGGTCGTTCGGCTCATTCGGGGTACGGGTGTCAGTGCGAGCCTGCCGTGTTTTGTCTTAGGTGATCCGACTACTGAGAGTACGTCTGCCGACGAATAAAGGAACTGAACAGATCGGGCCTGACTACGATGGAAAATGCCAAAGGAACCGACTGATGCTAGTTCCGCCTCTTGAAGTAGGAGTGGTGGGATTCGAAACGGTGGCACCCCCAGTATGGCCGGTCTCGATGACAACAAGTCCCATTGTTCAAGGTTTGCCTGAAAGTCGATAGAGGTCGGGCGAGCTGGATAGCCTCGGCAGAGTACCGGGTACTTTTGCTTCGAGAGCTTGGCTTGCAGAAATGTGACCCGACACTGCCAGACCGGTTTTGGCCTATAGGCGACGAAGACAAGGTCACAGAGCTCACAGCGGGCAGGCGAGCGGCCCCAATCGCCGTTGCCGATGAAGAAGACCTGATGTTTTGCACCATGGTATTCCTCGACGTGAAACCCGCTTCTCATGCATGAGAACGAGTTCATTAGGGCGCGAAAGAGTTGGACTTCGGAGAAACGCGCCTTAGAGCTTTCGTGTGCAAACGCGCCGGTCAGGGCGTCCGCGAAATCGGAGGCGGACTTGATGGAGACCATTCGCTGGCAACCAGATACAGTGAGTATTCTTATTGATGCCGACGCTGTTGCGGATTAGAGCAGAGCACAACTAAGTTTGACTGTGATGGCCCGCACACCATAGAGCGCCGGCGAGCACTCGCACAGGAAAGCCAAGATCGGCAGGTGACGGCCGTAAAGTCATCCGGTTTCCGGATCGGACGCACTCATGCAACGGCTGCGGCAAACTTCGCAAACAGATCGGCGGGAAGCCGATGGTGAAGCCGCCAGGTAACCGCCAGCGGCTGGTCCGATTCATGCTTCACGTAGTCCGCCGAACCCAAGAACCAGAACGCTCTGTCATCAGTACTGAGTCTTGCAAACAGCATGATCGAGCTCCCCTGTTCCTTGTGCCGCTGATAGCGCCGCCCCGTGTTGCTCTCAGCTCGCGTGGTCGACTGACTCTCCCAATGGATGAGCTCCGGGCTGATCGCATAATCACGATACCGAGTGGTTGGGGAGAAGCTGCCCGATGTCTTATCTAGGGTGAACGCCAGAAGATCGGCCCTTTCCTCTTCCACCCACCGAACGCCTTCTCGCCAGGAAGCAGCCCGCGCGCCTTCGCCGATTCCGAACGCCGCCAGAATCTCAATCCGCGTGTACCGCGCGTGAACCTGAAGAGGGACATCCGGACGGCCATCCAACGGAGCCTGCAAGTGGTCGATGCGCTCCTCCAGGACCTCGAACAGCTCTGCCAATTCGGCTCGCACCGACGGCCGACTCCAGATATGCGCAGCGCCTTCTTCGAGAGAAGCGTTCTCCTTGGTCAGATGCGCAGGAAGCAGAGACGTGACGAGCATCCTCATGAGCCGACGCGCTCGCTCTGTGCGCGGAGGGGGAAATGACTCAGCGGAGAGGGCGTCACGATAGGCAGCAATGCGAACCATATCGTCGATGTGCAGCATTCGCCCGCACGCCCTCCGAAGGCTTGCTTCAATCGAATCGGCCGGCTGCGGCGCCAGTCCGGCCGCCGCTTGAAGATCTGTCCAGGTCCTGTCTCCATCGTAGATGTCTTCGAGAGCCAGACCCGTCTCCTCGAGAAACCTCTTGAGACTTGGCCGCGCGCCCGCCTGGGCAAGCCGCCGAAGCTCATCCGCCTTAGCCCCCCAGCTAGAAGCAAGTGACTCTCGAATGTTCCGGAGGACGATCTCCGATGCCACTGGGTCTAATTCCATGTGGCATCCGGCCGGAAGAAAAGGAAACCCTGTCTTGATCTGATCCACAAGCTGCTTGCGAGACACGCCCAGCAGCGCCTGGAACCGTCGATCGAATCGGAACTCCTTCCGGTGCTGGCCCACGAAATCAAGCACGGTGCAGACCGTTTTATTGTGGCTCTTCCGCAGACCTCGTCCCAACTGCTGAAGGAACAACGTCGGACTGTCAGTAGGCCGGAGCAGGAGCAGCGTGTCGATTAAGGGAACGTCGATGCCTTCATTGAACAGGTCCACTGAAAAGACGACATTCACCTTTCCGGTCGCGAGGCTCGAAAGTGCCGCTCGCCTTACCTCATCCGGGCTGTCGCCCCACACAGCCACCGCGGAGATTCCCGCATCTGCGAAAGCCTGCGCCATGAATTGGGCATGAGCGATACTCACGCAGAAGCCGAGCGCGCGTATCTTGTGAATGTCGTCCACCCTCTGCGCCAGCTGAGAGATGACCTGATTGGCCCAACTAGCGTCGTGTGTGAATAGGCTTTCTAGAGCAGCAATGTCATACCCTTGCCCTCGTCGCCAGGGCAGCTCGCGCAGATCCATGCCGTCGTGTATGCCGTAGTACACGAAGGGGCAGAGTCGGTGCTGATCGATCGCATCCCAGAGCCGCAACTCCGCAGCGATCCGATTGTCGAACAGCTCGATAACGGGAAGGCGGTCCGTTCTCTCGGGCGTGGCGGTCAGACCGAGAAGCTGACGCGGTCGCAGGTGCTCAAGGAGAGCCGCGTACGAAGGTGCCGCGGCATGATGAAACTCGTCGACGATGACGACATCGAAATGCTCTGGGTCGAAATCGTCCAGCCCGGTAGCGGCTATGCTCTGTATCGACGCGAACACATGCTCGAATTGTCGAGGGCGTTTTCCGTTGACCCACAGCTCTCCGAAGGCGTGCTCCCGCAGGGCGTGACGGAAGGTCGCAAGACTTTTCTCGAGAATCTCTTGTCGGTGAGCGACGAAGAGAAGTCGGGAACGGGGGAGTTCTTGGCGTAACCGCGCGTAATCGAGAGCCGCCATAACAGTTTTCCCGGTGCCCGTTGCTGAGACCAGCAGGTTCCGGGTATGACCCCGCGATCGCGCGACCGCTATCTGCTCAAGGAGTCTCTCCTGAAACGGCTCCGGCCGGAGCTCGATGGGGCTGATTGCCAGCTCCGGTCCCGAAGAGCGGCGCGCAATGGCGGCCGCGAATTTCTCGGCCTCGTACTCGGCGAAGTCGCCACTGCTCCAGTAAGTTTCGAAAACCGCCTCAACCTTCTCAATCACGTCCGGATTTCTCGCACCCGAAATTCTGACGTTCCATTCGAGTCCGCTAACCTGAGCGGAATGCGTCAGATTCGAAGAGCCGATGTAGGCAGTCGAAAAGCCGGAACTGCGATGAAACAGCCAGGCCTTTGCGTGGAGGCGGGTTGTAGTGGTGTCGTACGAAACGCGAATTTCGGCGCCAAGCGCCTTGAGCGCATCGAGCGCCGCTGCTTCGGTGGATCCTGTGTAGACGGTGGTCAAGACGCGAAGCGTTCGCCCGCTGGCGCAGAAGCGACGGAGGGGCTCAAGAAGAGGCGCGATCCCGCTCCTGCGTATGAACGCCATCACAACGTCGATCCGGTCGGCTGAGTGGATTTCAGTCAGGATCTGGCTGCCGACACGGGGCTCGCCTGGCGAGTTTGTCAGCAGAGTCGTGTCAAGGAGCGGAATGAATGGAGGAGACAGCTCCTCCTCGCTTCCGTCCGGGTTTCGCCCGACGATCGACTGTAGAACCACTCCCGGATCGATCGGGGCTTCCTGGGGCAACTCGCGGTTGCTCGATAGCGCCGCTAGTTCGCGAACAAGAGCCTGCGCCAAGTGGACGCCGAACGTGGCTTTCTCCAACTCTCCTTTGGACTCCACCGTTCGCCTGATCAAGCGGGCCACATGCAGCGCAATGCGGTCGGCGGCCTCCGCTGGTCGTAACTCGGCGCGCTTTGCACTTAACCGGCTATCGAGGCTCTTAAGTTCTTCCTCGACCAGCTGCGTAATTAGGACTTCGTACAGTCCCTTAGACTTAGGCACGATCGGCAACTCGCTCGACTGACGGCATTGTCCCTCCGCTATTGTTTTTCCCTGTGTGCGGAGAGAGGAGGTTACCGCAGGCTTTCGCCTTAGTACTACTCGCGGGAGGAGTCGTCTCGCGGAAACCAACAGGCGAGCAGACGCTCGCCGCTGGCGTTATCTGCACCCAGGCGAGCTACGGGAGATGAGCCCGTAGAACGATCGTGCGGAGCACGAAGCCAATGAACGTCGACCGACGATCAGGTCCAAGACCTCCTGAGAGCCCGCGTCTTGTCCGCCAAGAGATGACGGTGTCCTGCCGAGAGGCCGACCGCTGCACGCTCGAAGCGAATTAGATCGAGGAAACGATCCTTCGTACAACCTACCAGGACTTCGACGCGTTCCTCTGCTCGCCGGCCCGTTCGTTCCCAGGCGTGCCAACTCGTTGCGCGAATCGCGTCTAAGTGCTCGTCCTTGAAATTCAGTCGGCGCCGCGGTTCTTCGGCACTATCGGACGCAGGATCCGCGGAGACAAAAATATCCTCGATTGGATCGACGGCTAGATACAGTGTTGTGAAGAGGCTGAGCGGATCGGTCCAGAGATGCTGAAGCACGTCACCGCTCTGACTGCCATACGCCAGGTGAAAGGCACGTTCGCCAATATAGTGGTCTCCAGTCCGCGAGCGTGCTGAACGGAACGCGTACGCAACGATGCCCAGTCGCTCGTCGGTCGCCGTCTCGAACGTAATGACGAAGGGACCTTCGTCGACGGAAGAGCAGAAGAGGATGCGACATCCGGCAGACTTCAGTGCGGAACGCATGAACTCAACGAGCGTCCGCGCATTGGGAGAAACCCCGTATGGGATCAAACCCGGAAGCAGGTGGATTCCCATGTGCATTACTTGCTGCCCACGCGCGTCCGCTCTCGCTTGCCCAGGATGAACGCCGTTAACACCGCCCCGATTGTCGTGGTGAACAGGGCGCCCGCCAGCCATTCGTGGCCTGTGACACCCATATAGACGCCGCTGCCAGCCAAGCCAAGCGTCAATGTAAAGGCCATCCAATGGCCTCGAGTGATTCTTCGATGTCGATGCGCAGCTTCACGCTCGATGAGGCCCATGATGCGGTCCGGGCCGTTCGGGATCAGCTTCGAGTACGCGTACAGCGTCTCCGGGTCAGGCAGCACTGAGGCGTGAAACGAGGAGATCTGCCGGACCACTCTCACCCCGGTAGTGGACTTGCGAGGGGTAGTCGCCTCCGATTTAGGCGGGCTAAGTACTTCGGAATCCACGGAGCGTTCCCCTGCAAGTTCAGCTCAAACAGCCGATGCTCACTCACTGAAGCTGCCTGACTCGATCTCTGACATGACGTGCCGAAAGTCGCCAGCGATCTGCTCGAGATCGTGACCGAGATTCGTGGCATCGGCGTTGGGCGTGCAATCCTCCATCGCATTGGCTCCGATCATGAAGATGTCGAGAAGCCCCTCCGCGCCTTCAGCGAGAAGGTCGAGTGCTGACGATGGGTGATGGAGTTTCATAGCTGCTGATGAGGTGTTTGCGATCAGTGGAACGAAAGACAAAACTGAGTTGCTCGGTGGCGGAAGGCAACGTTACTCCAACTTCTGACGAGTTGCTCTCGTATCTTGGCACGAGGATCGCCGCTCTCGGACGCGATGCCTGATCGGAGTTTCTGTGCGTTTCCACCAAGAACCGAGGTCGTCGCCACCCATCCTGGCGATTACTATCTCTCGCGCCTGGAGGCTCATCACTTCGAACGCGACGCGACTCCAATCGCCGAAGCGCCCGCAACTGATGCGCGATCACAGGTAAGACATCTCATCCACGAAAGACGGCGCCCGGCGGTGCTACCAACACCGCCGAGCGCCTAATGAACACCCACGATAGGAGTAGGTGCCCATGTCCCATTCTCTTCATCAACGAGCAGGCAACCCCGCCGCCCAAACTCTACCACCCCTCCCACCCACCCACGACGACGCACTCCCAACCGAGCTGCTCGAGCACGTTCACCGCCTGCGTCTCATCCTCCCTGTCATCAGCATCTCGGTGATGGCGCTGAATCGACAGGATGCCGAGCTCGACACCGACATCGCCTCCGTGCTGAGCCAGCACGCCTGCGTACCCCTGGACGACGAGATCGAGCGCATCGAATCCCTCCTCGCATCTCTCACCTGGCGCCATCGCCAGCAGGAGGCACACGCATGAACCCGCAGACCCAACCCGCTGTGCCGAGCGCGTCAACGAAAGCTCGAATACTCACCGTCAGCTACGTCCCACTAGAAAAACCGGGAGTAGAAGTGCCTTACCTGCGCCTGCGAGGACGCTGGCTCAGAAACGCCGGCTTCGCCATCGGCCGTAAGGTGAAAGTCGAAGTCAGCGACGGACGCCTGATGATCGAGCCCATCGCTTCATAGAGAGACCCGCCGCCTCGGCTCCGGATGCCAACGCGTCCGGCGCCGAGGCATCTCGCGCCGCGGCAAAAGAAAGCGCGACGTGCCGAGCGCCGCCACCGCTGATACGCTCCCCCAGTCGCACCGCCCAGGCAAAGGAGCAATGCCCGTGGCAGACGACAAGACGAAACGCGGCCCCGCGGACCGCACGCGCATCAACGTGAACGAGCCTTACGAAGTCGATTACTGGACGAAAGCGCTCGGCGTGTCCGAAAAGACGCTGGGAGATGCTGTCGCCAAAGTGGGCGTCATGGTGACGGCCGTCCGCGCGTACCTGGGGAAGTAACGAAAAAGGCCCCGCCACGTTCGCGCGTGGCGGGGCAACGGGCTCGTCATCTCACGGTTATTCCACTTCGGCCGGTTCCTCTTCGTCTTCCGGCTTCTTCGATGCTTCCGCCGCATCACGCCGCCGCGTGAGCCCCGAGCTGCGATCGCTCTTCGGCGTGTAGCCCATTGCGCTGTAGAGCGCGCTGTTCTCGCCGAACTTCGGATGGCCCTTCACGGAATTGACCAGTTTCGTCGTGAGCTCGAGGGCCTGCCGATAGGCGATGTTCCGCGCCTGTCGGGCATTGTCCCACGCGATCTCGGCGGCCGCGAAGTTCGCCTTCGCCTCATAGTAGGGCTTGAGGCCCTCCCGATGCTGCTCCAGCGCGATCTCGTTGAACGTCTGCTCGGGGCATGTGTTCGCCCACGCGCGCTCGGCCTGCTCCACTTTTCGCTCGATGGTCTTGATACTGATCTTCATATGACACCTCCGTTGCCTGATTAATGATTTCCACATCCGCGGATGTTGTGCCGATATAGAGCCATAGAGTTCCGCGTGCGAGCAGATTGCATTCGCAGAAATGAACGCACGCTGAATCGCGCAGTTGACTGTGCATCGCGAATCGGTTGGCAGTTGTACGTGACGCGCAATAACGCGGCGTGGCGCTGCGCCTCGACGAAGGATGAGTGCGCGACTGCATGCGCTACGTGCGGAGATGCGAAGAGTTTGCGCGAAGGTGCTTAGAGGGAGAGCCCAATCGCAAGTTCACCATGCGCATGTGTGCAGTCATCGTGCGCTGCGACGAAGCCGTCGCGGACATCGACCGGGGATGCATCCCGATCCGCAAGCGGGCGCTGCCGAGTGACGAGGGCTGCGAGCGCAATCAGCAAGGGCTGCGCGAAAACGCAAGGACCCCTCGGCGCAAGCACGAAGGATGCACCGCCCCGGTGCGGCGAGCGCAAGATCTTGAGTCACGAGGCCATTTCGGCTCGCGCGGACCTGCGCGCCCCCACGCATAGGACGAGTGCGCAAGGGCATAGGACGAGCGCGCAAGCGCATAGGGCCAGGGCGCAAGCGCATAGGACCAGCGCGCTACGGCATAGGGTTTACGCGTTCACGCCAAGCGCGAAGGCGCAACCGCATCTCGTCGCAGCCCTTCCGCAAGGGGCGCTTGCGGGAGGGCATGGAACGCGAGCATCAGTGGCAAGGACGGTCGCACGAGAGCATGCAGCCACCGCCTGCACGCGAGAAACGCGTGCGCCGGGACATGTCGGATTGGCTACACACTGTGGCGCCAATTGATGTGGTCGCGCTCGCGAGTGCGGGGCGACTGCGTGTGTCGAGTAGATGCGCGGCTTCAGGATCTCAGCGTACCGCTTCTGGCAATTCCCCTTAGATGTCGGGAATCCAGGCCAGCAGTCATGCAGGCGGCGACGTTCGCGTGCCGAAGATCTCCACCCGACTCGTCTTCTGAGGCGAGGCAAACACGTAGCTCATTGTCGCGCCGCGAGCTGTTATCGACATGCTTAGGGGAAGGAGGAGCCCCACGCTTTCTGCGCTGCTCGGGATTGTGAGCGGCGTAATCACGTGGGGCGGATGAGACGCGCATGATGACTATGATCATCATGAGTGTCAACGCGTCCTATGTTCGCGGCGAGTGGCGATCACATTTGAAGGGAGGCCCTTTCGGGTGTGTTCGTGCGAGAACGCGCCACGGCACATGGAGAGACTCGCGGACCTGCGCAAACCAGCGTCACATGAATTCTGATCGCGGCGTAACGTGGCGCTCGACAAGTGCCACATCACAAGCTCCTGCGTAGACAGGTCCGCCTCGCTAGACGTGCGGCACCAAGTCATTTACCGTCGCGTGCAGGAAAACCCGCCAAGGCTATGCTCCTCGGAGAGTCCTCAAACCGGCGGGTTACTTCTTTTCCGGCTGCCATTCATGCGCGGCCGCGGATCCTGACAACAACCAGAAAGGGGCCGGGGGCCGCCCGGACAATCAAGAGCATGACGCGAATCTACCGAGTTCTCGAAGACGGAACGACGCCACTCATGTCATCGGTCATTTGCAAAGACGAGGAGAAGGAGCTTCAGGATCTTCTCGAGCGCAATCCGCAGCTGCTCGCCGGCGAGCAGATTAGCCCAGATGATCCGCGCAGGTGGCTTCTTATCAAGCGCGAAATGGATGTCCCGGATCCGCAGTCGGGCGCGGCGCGATGGTCCGTAGACTTCCTCTTCGGAGACCAGGATGCCGTGCTGACGTTCGTGGAGTGCAAGCGGAGCGAGGATACGCGTGCCAGACGCGAGGTTATCGGACAAGTGCTGGACTACGCGGCAAACGCTCATCGGCTGTGGACCGCTGACCTGCTGCGGCAGTATGCAACCAGAACCGCCGCAGCCGGCGGCAAGCCTCTCGCAGACGCCATCGCGCAACTAGGGGCCAACGCGACCGATGTGGCTGGAGATTACTTTGATCGCGCGATCGAGAACCTCAAGAAGAATGAGCTCCGCATCGTGCTCTTCCTTGAGTCCGCGCCAGTCGAACTGAAAAGCCTCGTCGAGTTCCTCAACAGGGACCTTACGACTGTCGAGGTGCTGATCGTCGCAGGCGCATGGGATCCGCGTTGTCGCGCCGACTCTCTGGGGATACACGGATTTCAGAAAGGAGAATCCATCCGCTGCTACGCCACGAAGAGTGTGGAACGAGAAGGCATTCTTTGGGGAACTGAGCAGTCATCTGGAGGGCGACGACGGCGTCGCTCTTGTACGCAACTTGTACGGCAGACTGCCTTCAACTGGATGCGTCGTCACATGGGGAAGCGGACAGCTGGGCACGTTCAACATCCGGCTCAGCGATCGCGCAGATCCGGCGATGATGAGTGTGACCACGAAAGGCAACCTGATCCTCAATTTCGGGTCATTCAGGGACACAGAGGAGCGGCGACAGCTGCAACAGAAGATTGCGCAGCTCGCCCGGCAGCAGCTGGGGTTGGCGCTGCCGGACGGCTATGAAAACAGGTATCCGAGCTACTCGTTCGGCGAGTGGGCGCACCGAAGTGAGATGCTCATAGGGGCATTGGCCGCACTGCCGCGTTAATCCGAGGCTCGATCACGCGGCGATGCGCGCCTTCTGCGCATTGTCCGGCTTCGGGAAAACAGAAATCAGGCCATCAACGTGCTCTGTCAACTCGTCGCTGACCCGTTGCCAGGGCGCGTCCAGCAGGAATTCGACACCCTCCCTCCGCGCTAGCTTCGCCGCGGGCACGAAATCGCTGTCGCCGGTCACGAGGATGATCGTGTCCACCTGCCGTTTGAGCGTCATGCTCGCGATGTCCAGGCCGATGCGCATGTCCACTCCCTTCTGACGAAGCCCGAGACTGACGCCATGCGCGCAGCCTTCGCGCCAGTCCCGGACGAGCTGCCGGAGCTCTCGGCGATAGTCGTCGGTCACAGCGGATACCAACGAGCTCTCTGCGTCGCGAACAGCCGCATCGAGACGCTCCAGCCACCTGCCCATCTTCAATGCCTGCCGAGTAAACGGCGCTGAAAGACGCCATTCTTCTGCCCTGACCACGTACCCCAGACGCAAGGCGAACTTGCGCTTCTGGCGCAGCTCGGAGAAGAGGCTCATGCGAAACAGAGCAGCCTCACTCTTGGCAAACTCGATCCGCTGGTTCAGGACCGGATGATGGCAAATCCCGTTGTACGGCCGGGCATCGTAGAAGAAAAGTCGGTAGACATGGTCGAGCCAGCAGTCGTCTTCACGATGTTCGGAATGCGTGAGCCGCTGGACGTGCCTCTTGCAGAGCACGCGTGCAGTTTCCGCCACCTGTGCAGGCGTAGTGCAGAACTGCGGCTCCACGAGATGCGGTAGTCGCTTGAGGAAGAAGCCGCCGTCGATCAGCACGGCGATGCGCCGAACTCTCATGTGCGTGCCTCGGAGAAAAAGAAAGCCCCACGCTTTCTTCGTCGCTCGGGATGATTGAGCGGGACTACTCACGGGGGCGGATGAACAGGATGATGATCATAGCCATCAACGTTGTCAACGCTCGTCGAGCTGCGCACGAAGAGAGTGCCAATACACGCTATTCATTAGCTGGGTGCCACCGAGTGGCTTCCATAAGGACGGAATCTTTGGTCTGGCTCGTCTTTCAAAGCATCCCCTCCGCCTCCATCTTCGACGCGCTCGAAACAGGATGCCGCATGATCGCAAGAATCACGTCAGATCTCCGTCCTCAGTTCTACAACGCCGTCAGCGCAGTTGTTCGCAGAGCACGCGCGCAGGCGGTTCGCGCTGTGAACGCCACCATGGTGGAGGCGTACTGGCATCTCGGCAGGCTGATTTTCGAGGAGGAGCAGCAGGGGAGTGCGCGTGCCGGATATGCGGAGTACGTCATCCCCCGGCTCGCGGAGCGTCTGACAAAAGAATTCGGGCGCGGTTACGGAAAGTCGAATCTGAAGGACTTCCGTCAGTTTTATCTGTCCTTTCCAGCGGACAAGAACGGCCGAATTGGCCACACACTGTGTGGCCAATTGACGTGGTCCCAATATCGGGAGCTCATGCGGGTGGCCAACCCTTCGGCCCGCGCGTGGTATGCCCGCGAAGCCGCGGAGCAGGGATGGACAGTCCGCGTGCTGCTCAGGCAGATCCATTCGTTCGCGTACGAGCGCACGCTTCACGCCAACCGGCTGACCACGCGAAGCTCGCGTCGGCGAAAAACGAAAACCTCACCCGATGAGGCCCGCGAGTTCATCAAGGATCCATACGTTCTGGAGTTTCTCGACATACACCCGAGCTCCGATCTGCAGGAGACTGCACTTGAACAGGCGATCATCGGCCGCCCGCAGGAGTTCATGCTGGAGCTCGGGAAGGGCTTTGCATTTGTCGGGCGGCAGTATCGAGTGAGCACTGACACGAAGCACTTCTTCATCGATCTCGTCTTCTACAACTACATCCTGAAGTGCTTCGTTCTCGTGGACCTGAAGACGGGCGAGCTCACGCACCAGGACATCGGGCAGATGGACATGTACGTGCGTGTCTTCGAGGATACGGTGAGAGGTCTGGACGACAATCCCACCATCGGGCTGATCCTCTGCTCCGACAAGGACCGATCGCTCGTGAAGTACTCGGTGCTGAACGAGAGTCAGCAGCTTTTCGCGTCGAAGTATCGGCCGTATCTGCCGTCGGAAGAGGAGCTTCGGGCGGAGCTCGAGCACGAGCGGTCGCAAGTCGCTCGGGGCCGGAGGGCACATGAAATGGGTGGACCGACACGCGGCGAGCACGCGGATCGAACCGAAAGTGCGCGTGCGGCACCGATGGTGACGATGCAGTCGCCGGAAATCCGCGACGTCGGATAGCAGAGACGGGTCCCAGTCGTCAGCGTCTCGGCCGATTTCGGCATGAAGCTACGATTCCTCACGACAACAGCATCTCCAGATCCTCCCTCCCCAGGTCCCGAATCAGCGCGTTGTCTGCGTTCACGATCGCGTCGGCGAGATCGCGCTTCGTGTTCTGCAGCTCCAGCACTTTCTCCTCGACCGTGTCACGCGCGATGACGCGGTAAGCGAACACCTGGCTGGTCTGCCCGATGCGGTGGGCACGATCGACGGCCTGCGCTTCGACCGCCGGGTTCCACCAGGGGTCGAGAAGAAAGACGTACTGGGCGGCCGTCAGGTTCAGCCCGACGCCGCCCGCCTTGAGGCTGATGAGAAACAGCCTGCAATCCGGGTCATTCTGGAAGCGCTCGACACGAGCCTCGCGATCCCGCGTCTTTCCATCGAGATACTCATACGAGATCTTCATGGCATCGAGCCGACCGCGCAGGATGTCCAGCATCCCGGTGAACTGCGAGAACACGAGCGTCTTGTGCCCTTCGTCGAGCACCTCCTCCAGCCGCTCCAGCAGGATGTCGAGCTTCGCGGAAGGCTCCTTCACGCGGCGCTTGTCCAGCAGGCCCGGATGGATCGCAGCCTGCCGCAGGCGCAGGAGCGCTTCGAGAATCTGGATCTTCGCCCGTGCGATGCCAGTGCTCGCCACCCGCTTCAGCAACGTTGCCCGATAGTGGTTGCGGAGCTCGTCATAGAGTTTTCGCTGCTTGCCTTCCAGCTCGCAGTAAAGGGTCTGCTCCACCTTGGAGGGCAGGTCGCGCACGACCTGCTCCTTCGTACGGCGCAGAAGGAAGGGTCGCAGGGCTTGCGACAGCAGCTTGCGTGTCTCGTCCTCGGGGTTTCGTCCGCCCGCCTGCGTGAGCTTGAAGACCGAAGCGGCACCGAGCATGCCGGGATTCAGGAACTCGAAGAGACTCCACAGCTCTCCAAGGTGGTTCTCGACCGGCGTTCCGCTCAGCGCGAGCCGATACTTCCCTCGCAAGAGGCGCGCGGCTTTGGCTGAGGCGGAATCCGCGTTCTTGATGGCCTGCGCCTCGTCCAGAATGATGTAGTCGAACTGCGTGTCCCGCAGATTGCCGATGTCGTTCCTCAGCGTGCCGTAGGTCGTCAGCACGATGTCGTAGTCCTCGAAGCCGCCGTTTCCCTTGTCACGCAGCGAGCCGGTGTGGTCCAGCACTCGCAGCTTCGGTGCGAAGCGCGCGGCCTCGTTCTTCCAGTTGAAGATGAGGGACTTCGGCACGACGACGAGTGACGGCCCGGCGCGCACTTCGCGGCGCTGTTCCAGCAATGCCAGCACCTGCACCGTCTTGCCGAGGCCCATGTCGTCCGCAAGACAGCCGCCGAAGCCGAACCTCCGCAGGAATGCCAGCCAGCCGAGGCCTTCTTT
>Ga0182742_1003944_pt1 | contig 13920 bp, 13 predicted proteins | sample eDN5th37CBELigMG_FD_128880 | JGI IMG/M metagenome (GOLD analysis project Ga0182742, IMG submission 128880) | Enriched Miracle-Growth compost microbial communities from Emeryville, California, USA - eDNA 5th pass 37_C BE-Lig MG (version 2)... ... | reverse complement strand
GGCGACATCGCCAGTCCTCGCGGCGGCAGTGGAGGTCACCATGAAAACGCTTGTTACAGGCGCATTCGCATGCTGCGTCGCGATCGCGGCCGTGACGCTGGCGCCTACGATTGCCCCTGCCCAGGGCGTCGTGCGCGGCGCCGAGCAGGGTTCCAGCGCCGGCTCACGGGCCGGCAACCAGATAGGCGGACCCGTTGGCGGCGCCGTGGGCGGCGCGGTCGGTGGAGCAGCTGGCGCGGTTGGCGGCGGGGTTGTTGGCGGCGTGAAGGGCGTTCTCGGCGTGCCCCAGGACACCCGCAGGCACAACGACACCCGCATGCGCCGCGCGCCACAAGAAACCCGTCACGCGCCGGCGCGGGCCAAACGCCACCACACACATCAAACCCGCTGACGGGGCCAGAACAGCCGCTTTTGAAAAGTGGGGCGAGTTTCGCCCAGAGGCCTTCTGCCCGGGAGTCTTTTGCCCCGCGTTCTGCCCGGGCGCCATGTCACCGAGATGCCATGTGCCCGGAGAGCCATGTGACCGAGACGCCATGTGCCCGGAGAGCCATGTGACCGAGACGCCATGTGCCCGGGAGACGCATCGAGGCCCTGTCGCCAGCCAGCCGCTCCGGCAGGCCGCCGTGGCCAGGGCCACGCGCCGGGAGGCGCCGCGCTGGGAAGCCCGCCCGGGCCTCCTTTCTTCCAGGACGCCACGCCGGCGTTGGCATATTTCCGTCACATGGACGGTTTTTTCAAACAAAATCCGCGCCCTGGCGCTCCCCGCTTTCTTTCGTCCGCGCCTTGCCAAACGCCCATTGCCGGATGCAACATCCGCGCGATTGACCGCCGCCCTGTTCGCGGCGGCGCCCCTGCACCAAGTCCGGACCAGATCGTGACCCAGCAAGCTACCCCATCCCCCACCGGCAAGCCCTCGCAGAACTTCGGCACATCCGGCATTGAAGCCATGGAGCGCCCGGGCTTCGTCACGCGCCTGCTGATGGGCGTCGTGGAGCGGGTGGAGCGCCTGAATCTGCGCCATTCAAAGGTTGGCAACCCGCCCGTGTATGACAAGGCGACCTTCCCCTGGGTGGCGGAGATCGAGCGGGAGTGGCCATTGATCCGCGCCGAACTCGACAAGGTGCTGGCGCGCCAGTCCGAACTGCCGAGCTTCCACGACCTGTCGCCCGACGTGAAAACCATCAGCGACGACAGCCGGTGGAAAACCTTCTTTCTCGCCGGCTATGGCCTGAAGTCCGATCGCAACATCGAGCAGTGCCCGGAAACCTGGCGGATCATGCAGAAGATCCCGGGCCTGAAGACGGCGATGTTCTCCATCTTCGAACCTGGCAAGCATCTGAAGCCGCACCGTGGCCCATATAACGGCGTGCTGCGCCTGCACCTCGGCCTGATCGTGCCCGAGCCGCGCGACAAGCTCGCCATTCGCGTGTCCGATCAGGTCTGCCACTGGGAGGAAGGCAAGGCGCTGGTGTTCGATGACGCCTACGAACACGAGGCGTGGAACCACACCGACAAGACCCGCGTCGTGCTGTTCGTGGATTTCGTCAAGCCGCTTCGCTTCCCAGCCAACCTGTTCAACTGGCTGCTGCTGAACGTCGCCGTGTTCACGCCGTTCATCCGTGAGGGCGCCGACAACCAGAAGGAGTGGGAAAAGAAGTTCTACGCCCAGGCCGAAGCGCTGCGGAACCGCCCCCAGCCATAAACCTGCCCGCTGCGGCCCGCCTTCAGGCCGCGGCGCCTCCAGCAAGGATGATTCCCATGACCAGGCCGCCCGAAAGCCGGATCGATAATGGCCAGATCGTCGTGCACGCCAATGGCGCGGCGATCCCCGCCGTCGCCCTTGGCACCTGGCAATCCACGGACGACGCCTGCGCCCGCGCCGTCGGGGAGGCGCTGCGCAGCGGCTATCGGCACATCGACACCGCCGTCGCTTACGGCAACGAGGCCCAGGTGGCGGAAGGCATCCGGGCTTCCGGCGTGGCGCGCGACCAGTTCTTCGTCACCACCAAGGTGTGGCGGGATGATATGGCCCGCGACGCCGTGCTGCGTTCGGCGGCGGACAGCGTGCGCCGGCTCGATTCGGGGCCTGTTGACCTGCTGTTGCTGCACTGGCCCAACCCGGACGTGCCCCTGGCCGATTCGCTGGCTGGCCTCGTGGCGGCGAAGCGCGAGGGGCTGGCCCGCCATATCGGCGTCTCCAATTTCACAGTTCCGCTGATCGAGGAGGCAGTGCGCCTCAGCGAGGAGCCGCTGGTCACCAACCAGGTGGAATATCACCCCCGGCTAGACCAGGGGCGGCTGATCCGCGCCTGCGCCGCGCACGGCCTGTCGCTCACCGCCTATTCGCCGTTGGGCCGCGGCGCGCTGCTGGCCGACCCCGTGATCACCGCCATCGCCGAAGCGCACGGTCGCGAGCCGGCGCAAATCGTGCTGCGCTGGCTTGTCCAGCAACCAGGCGTCATCGCCGCGCCCAAGTCGGTGACGCCGCAGCGCATCCGCAACAATCTCGCCGTGTTCGATTTCGAGCTGGGCGAGATTGAAATGGCCCGCATCAGCAATCTGGCCCGCCCCGACGGGCGGATGATCAATCCCGCCTTCGCCCCCGCATGGGACTGAGCGCCGGCGCGGGAGGCCTCCATACGCCGTGACCAGACGCGCCGCGCGCGGCCGGGCCCCGTGTTTGCTGGCGTTGCAGGACGGCGCTTGCGAAGGCGGCGGGCCTGCGTCCCCGCCCCGGCCTCAGCCCGCTGGCGCGGCCAGGATGTTAACCGCCTGATGCTTTACTGGAGCCTGCTGCGTCTGCCCTGGGCGCTGGCGACGCGGGAGGCATTCGGGAAGCGGCATGTTTTTTCCTGTTTCAAAGATTCTGTGGTTCTTCGCCACGCCGTCCAACCTGTTGATCACCCTGAGCGTCGTAGGCGTGGCGCTGTTGCTGCTGGGCTGGCGCCGCGCCGGACTGGCCGTGAGCGTCGTTGCGGTGACCGGCCTGGTGATCTTTGCCGCCAGCCCCGTGCCCCGGCTGCTGATGCGCGCCCTTGAGAACCGGTATCCACCCGTCGCCATGAACGATCCGGGACGGGTCGACGGCATCATCGTGCTGGGCGGCTCCGCCCATTTGCGGCGTGGGCAGATCAAGCTCAATGACGCGGCGGCGCGGCTGACCACCGCCGTGGCGCTTGCCAGGCGCTATCCCGAGGCGCGCGTTGTGTTTTCTGGGGGCGACGGACGGTTGATCCAGCTGGATCGCGGCGCGGGAGAAGTGGACGCCGTGCGCCTGCTGCTGTCGCAAATGGGGCTGGAGGGCGACCGCGTCATCTTCGAGGACCGGTCACGCAATACCCGCGAGAACGCCGCTTTCACCCGCGATCTTGTCACCCCCGGGCGCGGCGAACGCTGGCTGCTGGTGACATCGGCGTTCCACATGCCCCGGGCCGCCGGCGTGTTCCAGCGTGAGCGCTTTCACGTCACGCCCTATCCGGTCGACTATTATACGCGGGACGAGATCGCCGATTTCCTGCCATTTCACAGCTTCTCCAGCGGCCTGCGGCTGGCCGATCTGGCGGTGCGGGAATGGCTTGGCCTGACCGTTTACTGGCTTGCCGGCTACACGGCGACCTGGCTGCCCGGCGCTGCGGCCCCCAGTCACCAGACGCCGTGACATGGCCCCGCCGCAGGCTGGCGGGGGGAAAAACGGCATGACGCGCTTTGGCCGGCGATGGCTTTGGCCGCCGGCCCCCGAACGATGACGCGACCCGGACGCTCAGATTTCCCAGACGTCGAAATTCGGCCCGCGCCCGACCTTGTACAGCCCCCTGAAGGTATCAGGATCGGCCGGCGTTCCCTTGCGATAGATAATGACGCTGCCATCATGCGCCAGTTTGACGAGCGCCAGACGCAGCGGCTGCGTCAGCGGCCCCCACCCCTCCGGCTTCTCGCCGCCGACCGCGCGCGCGACCACCGCCGGGTCCACCAGCTCCCCCTCGCCCGCCGCGCGCAGCAGCGCCCGCGCCGCTTCCTCGAGGCCCAGATGCACGCCAACGCCTCGCCGGCGCTGCACGGGTTTTTCCGGCGCGCCGCCAACGGCAGACGCATCATGGGAAGGAGCTTTGGGGTCGGATTGTTTCGCCATGGTGGATCGATGCGCCTGTCAGCGGCCCGCGTCAAGACCGCGCGACGGCGGCGCACAGGACAGGAGGGAGGCCCAGGACAGGAGGGACGCCCACAAGATGGGCGGCTCGCCTATGGCGCCTCCGGGTCATCCCCCAGAATCGACGTGCGCGCCTCGGAGCGGAACTGCCGGACCCACATGGACCAGAGCACCAGCGCCGTCGCGCCGAGCAGCGCCAGCGGTCCCATGAACCAGCCCAGATAGGCCAGGGCGAAGAAAATCGAACGCTGGCCCCGATTGAAATGATTCCCGGCGGCGATGTTCATCGCCCCTACCCGCTGGGCGTGACGCAGCCCGGCGGCGCCGGAATCGGGCGGCGGCATGGCGCCCAGGAGAATCGCCGAGTAATTGAACAGCCGGTAGGACCAGGCGAACTTGAAAAACGCATAGCCCAGGATAACGGCGAGGCCGATGATCTTGATCTCCCACGCCAGACGGGACGGCGCGGTGGACAACGGCAGATCCGACACCACCCGCAGCACGTCATCCGTGGAGCGCAGGAACGCCAGCGCGCCGCCCATGGCGATCAGCGTTGTAGAGGCAAAGAACGACGCGCCGCTCTGCAATGTCGCCATGATGCTCGAGTCCACCACGCGCTGCTCGCGCGCCAGCGAACGCTCCATCCAGAGCATCCGGTAGCGGTTCATCCGCAGGTTCAGGCTACGGTCGGCTCCGCGCCAATGCTCCACCGCGTAACCATAGAAAGCCCAGGCGCCAAGAAAAACGCATACAGCCAATATGTCGAGCCAACCAAACGGCATGCTCATTCGTCCGCTCCGCCGGTAAATCCACGCATGAATCCGCACATGTCCTTGCCGGACATGATGAACTGCTTCGCGAATGGAAAACACGTCCAATCGGAGAGGCGTCGGTAAAATTTCCCGCCCCCACGCAGGGCCATGACTTCCGGCGCCATCATCGTTACCGTCTCACCGTGGCGGCGGAGCGCCGCCTGAAAACAACATGAGGGAGAGAACCATGCCCCAGACCATCACCACTGGCGTCAAGGCGCTGGTTGACGACGCCAATACCCGCATCCGCACCCTCAGCATTGATGAAGCCAAAGCCATGCACGGCCGCGACGACGTTACCTTTGTCGATCTGCGCGATCCGCGCGAACGCGAGCGTGAAGGCAAGATTCCCGGCGCCTTCTCCTGCACCCGCGGCATGCTGGAATTCTGGATCGACCCGGCCAGCCCCTATTACAAGCCGCAGTTCGGCGAGGACAAAACTTTCGTGTTCTTCTGCGCTGGCGGCTGGCGCTCCGCCCTCGCCGCCGACACCGCCCAGAAAATGGGCCTGAAGCCCGTCGCCCACATCGACGGCGGCTTCGGAGCCTGGAAGAAAACCGGCGGCCCAGTGGAAACCTGAGGCCCAGGGAAACCTGAGACCCATTGGAAACCTGAGGCCCGTCACCGGCGCCGGCGATGTTGCGCCGGCGCAGCTTATGGCGTCAATGTGCGACGCCCGGCCCCCGCCCGCCGCAACCGGCCTGCCGGGAACGCATCAGATCAGGGCCCAATCCGCTTCAGCATCGCCGCCGCTTCGCCAGCCAGCGGCTCAACGACTGAGCCAAGGTTCAGGGAGATCCATGAAAGCCTTCGTCATCGCCCTCACATCGCTGACCCTTGCAGGGTGCGTTACAAAGCCGCCAGGGCCACCGTTGGCTTCGGCGCAGGACCCGAAGGTGCTCGAGCGTCGGGAAGAGCAAATCGCCGTCAGGGTCGCCAACTGGTCTGCTGGCCTCCAGCCGCGCGGAACAGTCCGCCTGGGCGAAATCCGCAACGCCACGATCTCTGGTCCGCGCATCCGCGCTGGCGGCGATGAAGAGATCTATTGCGTTGGCGTCACGGAGTATTTCGAAACGCCGAAAGCCCTTATTCCTGAGAAATTTGAAGCGAAATATGGCATGCACGTGCGCATCTTCCGCCGCAACAACCTGATTTCCCTGTCACGACAGAACTATTGCGAACCAGCAGCGGACACCCGATCCTTGCCTTACCTCGTCTACTATCGCCGTCTCCAGCAGGCCCGGATCGATGCCGCCCGGGAATACCAGGATGCTGCGAAAGCGGCGAAGTCCGCGCGATCAGGCGCGGCGTCCGTCCAGAGGTGATCCCGCCGCCCCAAGCTCGCCAGCCCCGGACGGTCCGTCGCCAGCGCTGACCGACAACAAAAAGGCCCGGCGAAAGCCGGGCCTTTTTTCCATGTGCGCAAGCGCCAGAGGATCAGGCGAACTCGAGGATCACCGCATCCACGGCCAGGCTGTCGCCCTCCTTGGCGTGGATCTTCGAGATCACGCCGTCGCGCTCGGCGCGCAGCACGTTTTCCATCTTCATGGCTTCGACCATGGCCAGCGGCTCGCCGGCCTTGACCTCCTGGCCCTCGGCCACGCTGATGGCCTTCACCAGGCCAGGCATCGGGCACAGCAGGAACTTGGAGGTGTCAGCCGCCACCTTCTCCGGCATCAACGCCGCCAGCTCGGCCTCGCGACGCGTGTAGACGCGCGCGGCGCTCAGCGTGCCCGCGTGGGCGATCTGCACGCCATTGAGGATCGGACGAACCTGCGCCACCACCTCGACGTCGTCGATCAGGCCCTGCCAGACCGGCTCGCCCGGAACCCAGTCGGATTCCACGATGCGCGGCTGCTCCTCGTCGTCGAAGGAAACGATGACCTCGTCTTCCTCGCCGCCGCTGACCAGAATCGGGAACGACTGCTCACCCAGCACAGCGGTGCGCTCGCTCTCGAACTCCACGTCGATGACCCGGTCGAGCTGGCCGGTAATGGCGCGGCGACGCTCGTTCTGCAGGTGATCAATGTACGCGGCGACCACGGCCATCAGACGGGCGGTTTCGCCCTCCGGCTCAGGATTACTGAAGCCTTCCGGGAACTCCTCGGCGATGAAACCGGTGGAGAGTTCGCCCGACTGCCAGCGCGGATGTTGCATCAACGTCGACAGGAACGGGATGTTGTGGCGGATGCCGTCGATGGCGAAGGCGTCCAGCGCCTGGGCCTGGGCCTCGATGGCCTTCAGGCGGGTCGGCGCGTGCGTCACCAGCTTGGCGATCATCGGATCGTAATAGATCGAGATCTCGCCGCCTTCGTAGACGCCGGTGTCGTTACGGACGATGACGCCCGACTCGTTCTCGCCTTCCTCCGGCGGACGGTAGGTCACCAGACGGCCGGTCGACGGCAGGAAGTTGCGGGTCGGGTCTTCGGCGTAGATGCGGCTTTCCACCGCCCAGCCGTCCAGCTTCACGTCGTTCTGCGTGATGGCCAGCTTCTCGCCGTAGGCGACGCGGATCATCTGCTCGACGAGGTCGATGCCGGTGATCATCTCGGTGACCGGATGCTCGACCTGCAGGCGGGTGTTCATCTCGAGGAAGAAGAACGAACGGTCCTGACCGGCGACGAACTCCACGGTGCCGGCGCTGTCGTAGTTCACGGCCTTCGCCAGAGCCACGGCCTGCTCGCCCATCTTGCGACGGGTTTCCTCGTCCAGCAGCGGCGACGGCGCTTCTTCGATCACCTTCTGGTTGCGGCGCTGGATCGAGCATTCACGCTCGCCCAGATAAATCACGTTGCCGTGCTTGTCGCCGAGAACCTGGATCTCGATGTGGCGCGGATTAACGATGAACTTCTCGACGAACACGCGGTCGTCGCCGAACGACGACGCGGCTTCGGAACGGGCGCGATCGAAGCCTTCCTTCACCTCGTCGAGGCTGTAGGCGATGCGCATGCCCTTGCCGCCGCCGCCGGCGGACGCCTTGATCATGACCGGGAAACCGATTTCCTCGGCGATCTTGCCGGCCTGTTCGGCGCTCTCGATGACGCCGAGATAGCCCGGCACCGTGCTGACCTTGGCGGCGTTGGCGAACTTTTTCGATTCGATCTTGTCGCCCATGGCCTCGATGGCCTTGGGGTTGGGACCGATGAAGACGATGCCGGCCGCGGCCAGCGCTTCGGCGAAGGCGGCGCGCTCGGACAGGAAGCCGTAGCCGGGATGCACGGCTTCTGCGCCCGTCGCCTTGCAGGCGTCGATGATCTTGTCGATCAGGAGGTACGACTGGGCGGCGGCCGGCGGGCCGATGTGAACCGCTTCGTCAGCCATCTCGACATGGAGCGCATCGCGATCGGCGTCCGAATAGACGGCGACAGTCTTGATGCCCATCCGGCGCGCCGTCTTGATGACGCGACAGGCGATTTCTCCACGGTTGGCGATGAGGATCTTGCTGAACATGCCCGCCCGTTTCCATTCCAAAAAGCTGGAGCATTTTCGGGAAAAGTGGACCCCACTTTTCGTGAAGAAAATGCGTCGAACCAGAGAGATAGGGCGCCTCCTGTGAACCATGATCCACAGGAGGCGCTCCAGAGCCACAGCGCGTCCACCAGGGGCGGAGCTTGTCTGCAGCGCGCCAGTTGCCTGCGATCCGGCCCGCCCAGTTGCGGAAAATGGTCCGGATCGCGCTGTTCGGCGGGCGCGCCAGGCGCCCGGCTTCTGCTTACTTCAGCAGGTGGGCGATCGCAGCGCGCTCGCCTTCCAGCTCGTCAAGCGTGAGCTTGATGCGCTCTTTCGAGAAGTCGTCGAACGACAGGCCCTCGACGCGCTTGTAGTGACCGCCTTCGCAGATCACCGGCACGCCGAACATCACGCCTTCCGGGATGCCGTAGCTGCCATCGGACGGAATGCCCATGGACACCCACTTGCCATTGCTGCCCAGCACCCAGTCGCGCACGTGGTCGATGGCGGCGTTGGCGGCGGAAGCCGCCGACGACAGGCCGCGCGCCTCGATGATGGCGGCGCCGCGCTTGCCGACCTGCGGAATGAAGGTCTCGCGGTTCCAGGCCTCATCGTTGATCAGGCTGGCGATCTTCTTTCCGCCGACGGTCGTCTCGCGGTAATCCGGGTACATGGTCGGCGAGTGGTTGCCCCACACGGCCAGCTTCTCGATGTCGGCGACGGGCGCATTGGCCTTGGAAGCGAGCATCGACAGGGCGCGGTTGTGGTCCAGACGCAGCATGGCGCTGAAGGCTTCCGCCGGCAGGTCCGGCGCCGACTTCATGGCGATGTAGGCGTTGGTGTTGGCGGGGTTGCCGACGACCAGCACCTTGACCGAACGCTTCGCCACGTCGTTGAGGGCGCGGCCCTGAACGGTGAAGATCTCGGCGTTGGCGCTCAGCAGGTCGGCGCGCTCCATGCCGGGGCCGCGCGGACGGGCGCCGACCAGGATGGCGACGTCGGCGTCCTTGAAGGCCACCTTCGGATCATCGGTGACGGTGAAACCGGCGAGCAGCGGGAAGGCGCAGTCTTCCAGCTCCATCACCACGCCGCGCACGGCGTTCTGGGCCTGCGGCAGGTCGAGCAGCGACAGGTGAACTGGCTGGTCCTTGCCGAGGAGATCGCCATTGGCGATGCGGAACAGCAAAGCGTAGCCAATCTGGCCAGCGGCGCCGGTGACGGCGACGCGCATGGGAGTCTTGCTCATGTTAGCTCCTTGAGTGTGGCGCCCGGTCCATGGCTGTGGTCCGGACCGGACGCTGATCGGCTCAACGGGTCAGTGCGACAACCGCCTTACAGCGGAATGTTGTCGTGCTTCTTCCACGGCTGCTCCGCCTTCTTGGTGCGCAGCATGGCGAGGGCGCGCGACACCCGGCGACGGGTGGAGTGCGGCATGATCACCTCGTCGATGTAGCCGCGCTCGGCGGCGACGAACGGCGAGAGGAAGCGCTCTTCGTATTCCTGGGTGCGGGCGGCGATCTTCTCCGCGTCGCCAATGTCCTGGCGGAAGATGATCTCCACGGCGCCCTTGGCGCCCATCACCGCGATCTGCGCCGTGGGCCAGGCGTAATTGACGTCGCCGCCAATGTGCTTGGAGGCCATCACGTCATAGGCGCCGCCGAAGGCCTTGCGGGTGATGATGGTGACCAGCGGCACGGTGGCCTGGCTGTAGGCGAACAGCAGCTTGGCGCCGTGCTTGATCAGGCCGCCGTACTCCTGCGCCGTGCCAGGCAGGAAGCCCGGAACGTCGACGAAGGTCACGATCGGAATGTCGAAGCTGTCGCAGAAGCGCACGAAACGCGAGGCCTTGCGCGAGGCGTCGCTGTCGAGCACGCCGGCGAGCACCATGGGCTGATTGGCGACGACGCCAACGGTCCGGCCCTCGACGCGGGCAAAGCCGGTGATGATGTTCCTGGCGTAGCCTTCCTGAATCTCGAAGAAATCCCCCTCGTCCACGACTTTCTGGATCAGCTCCTTCATGTCGTAAGGCTTGTTGGGATTGTCGGGGATCAGGGTGTCCAGCGACATGTCGAAGCGGGTCGGATCGTCGAAGCTCGGCAGCTCCGGCACGCCATCGGTGTTGTTGGAGGGCAGGAAGTCGATCAGGCGACGCACCTGCAGCATGGCCTCCACGTCATTGTCCCAGGCGCCGTCGGCGACCGAGGACTTGGTGGAGTGGACCTTGGCGCCGCCCAGCTCTTCAGCGGTCACCGTCTCGTTGGTGACGGTCTTCACCACGTCCGGGCCGGTCACGAACATGTAGGACGTGTCGCGGACCATGAAGATGAAGTCGGTCATGGCGGGCGAGTAAACGTCGCCGCCGGCGCAGGGGCCCATGATGACGGAGATCTGCGGGATCACGCCCGAGGCCATCACGTTGCGCTTGAACACCTCGCCGTAGCCGCCCAGGGCCGCGACGCCTTCCTGAATGCGGGCGCCGCCGGCGTCGAACAGGCCAATGATCGGGGCGCGCATTTTCAGCGCCATGTCCTGGATCTTGACCATCTTCTGGGCGTGCGTCTCGGAGAGCGAGCCGCCAAACACGGTGAAGTCCTTGGCGAACACGAAGACGGTGCGGCCATTGACCGTGCCCCAGCCGGTGACGACGCCGTCGCCGGGGATCTTGTCCTGGTTCTGCATGCCAAAGTCGACGCAGCGGTGCTGCACGAACATGTCGAACTCTTCGAAGGAGCCGCTGTCCAGGAGAAGTTCGATGCGCTCACGCGCGGTCAGCTTGCCGCGTCCGTGCTGCGCCTCGATGCGCTTTTGACCGCCGCCGAGCTTCGCTGCGGCGCGACGCTCCTCCAGCGCCTCGAGAATATTCTTCATTCTGGGTCCCCCGCGATCGGATTGCCGAAAACTGGCGTGCTCCCTATCACTCAACTAACGGATTAGGAAGCGTCTTCCTCAACAAACGTGCGCAGCAGCCAATTCACTGCAAAATGCTGCGCAATACGGCTTAATTCACGCAGACAGGCCGGCTTTGCACGCCTGGGCCGCCGCGGCGAAGTCCGCGAAACGCCGGTCCCGGCGGGCCTTTGCCTCCGCGTCTTCACCCCAGCGGGCGATCTGGTGATCCTCATCCACATGGGCTGCCGCCCATGCTTCCGCGACGCCGAGTCGCCCATCGCGCACCGCCAGCGCGATCACCAGCGAGCCCGCCAGCGCGGTCATCACGTGCAGGCCCGCAATGGAAAACGGGCCAGTGGAAGCGCGCGCCGCCGCCCCGGCCGCGGCCAGCGTCTCCGGGGGTTGCGCCACATGCATGACGCCCTCGGCCAGCATGAACCGCGCGCCGTGGCGCTCATCCATCCAGGCCAGCAGCGGGTCCCATGCCTGCGTCTGCCGCAGCGCCAGACTCTCGGGCTCCGTCGCCCGGTAGCACAGCAGATCGGTCCCGGCGTAGCGGATGATCTCGGCAAGCACCGGCTCCGGATCGGGAGCCACGGCGTCGTGAGCGGCGAACGCCATGCGGGTCAGCGGCATGTTCGCCGGGTTGATCAGTTCAACCTGCGCTCGCCACTCATCCGCCACGGCTTCCGCCAGTTCCTGGGTCGGCAGGGTCAGCAGGCGCTTCGCCGATGTGCGGGCCTGCCGCCCGTCCAGCCGCACCGAAAAGGACCCGTCGTCCTCTGCCTGAACCGTCACGTCCCTGTAGAACCGGCGCGGCAGCGCCGGCTTCATGGCCTGCTGACTGAGACGGATCGGATCACCGCCGTCAGGAGCACGAAAACTCATGGTCAACCCCGTTCAGTCAATGCGAGAGGAAACGCATCTCATCGCATTGATTTTGCTATAAAACACCAACAGCAGCATGCTGGCCTGACCATCCGGGCCGCCCGAAGATCGGCGCAGGCGGCGGGCCATACGCTGCGCGCGGCCCCTGAGGGCAAGACCTGGATGGCCGGGCAAGCCCGGCCATGACGCGATGGAGGAGCCGCATCACCTTCAGACAACCAGGAGGCGGCGCACAAAACGTCAGCGACGCCAACCAGTTGCAACGCTTTCATGAATCAGGCCCGCAAGCCAGACGCCCGCCTGTCCGCCATCATTCCTCCGGCGATTCGACAATCGGATCGTAACGCGAGGCGTCGAAGCCCAGCAGGTTCCAGGTCTGCGCCATATGCGGCGGCAGCGGCGCCGTGACGTCGATCGGCCGGCCGTCGCGCGGATGCGGAATGACGATGCGGCGGGCCAGCAGATGCAGCTTCTTCTGAATGCCGCCGGGCAGCTCCCAGTTCTCCACGTTGAAATATTTCGGATCGCCGACGATCGGATGCCCCATATGCGCCGTGTGCACGCGCAATTGGTGGGTGCGTCCCGTCACCGGTTTCAGCGATAGCCAGGACACCTTCTGCGCCGAGTTTTCCACCAGGGCGTAATAGGTCACCGCATGGCTGGCGCCGTCATCGCCGTGGTGAGCGACGCCCATGCGTGAGTCGCCCCCGGGATCCTCTTCCTTCGCGATGTAGGTCGAGATCCGTCCCTGCTTGACGCGCGGCACGCCGGCCACCAGGGCCCAGTACACCTTGCGGGTGACGCGCGAGCGGAAGCTCTTGCCAAGCGTCGCCGCCGCCAGACGCGTTTTGGCGATGACCAGACAGCCGGCGGTGTCCTTGTCGAGACGATGCACCAGACGCGGCTTCTGGCCATCCCGATCGCGCAGCGCCTCCAGCATGCCGTCCACATGCCGGTGCGTGCCGGAGCCGCCCTGCACCGCCAGCCCCATGGGCTTGTTCAGCACCATCAGGTCCTTGTCCTCATAGAGCACCAGCGAGCGCAGGTAAGCGGCGTCGTCCTCGTCCTGGCGCGGCGTGCGGCCGGTGGGGGGCGCTTCCGTAAGCTTCAGCGGCGGAATGCGGACGCTTTGCCCAGCCTTCAGGCGATCGTTCGGTTTCACCCGCCCGCCATCAACACGCAACTCGCCCTTGCGAACGATGCGCTGGATGTGGGTGAAAGCCAATTGCGGGAACCGCGCCGTCAGGAAACGGTCGAGGCGCATATCAGCCTCATCCGGCTCAACGATCAGCGTCTGCACGCCGGTGGCCAAAGCCTCGCTGGTTTCGGCGCGGATACGGGCCTTCTGCCCCGGCGCCGCGATGCTTTTGCCCCCAACCGGCTTGCGGGCGGCGGCGCGCTCGCCCGGTTGCCGCTCCTTCAGCTGCCGCTCCTGGCCTCCCTGCGGCGCGCGCCTGGCGCCGGTATGGCGGGTTTCGACGACAGGCGCCGTTTCGCCGGTCGCGCCGTCATCGTCATCGTCATCGTCAAAGCCGGCAGGGAAAACGCCCCCGGCCGCCTCAACCTCGACAGCAGCCCAGTCGATATCGGCGTCGCCGTCATCGACGCCGCCATCCCACATATCGCCCCATTCGGCGTCCGCCGTCTGGATGTCGCGGGAGGCCTCCGCCTCGTCTGCCGCCGGGTTCCAGCCCGGGCGAGCATAACCGTCGTCCCGCCTGGCTCCACGGCTTG
>Ga0182742_1003943_pt1 | contig 13920 bp, 14 predicted proteins | sample eDN5th37CBELigMG_FD_128880 | JGI IMG/M metagenome (GOLD analysis project Ga0182742, IMG submission 128880) | Enriched Miracle-Growth compost microbial communities from Emeryville, California, USA - eDNA 5th pass 37_C BE-Lig MG (version 2)... ... | reverse complement strand
AGGTGGAGGCGGATCTCCTGGCGAATCGGCCCGCCGTGCGCCTCGTCCAGGGCGACGTGGGATGCGGCAAGACCGTCATCGCTGCGGCCGCGGCGGCCCGCGCCGCCGGGTCAGGTCTGCAGGCGGTACTGATGGCGCCGACAGAACTGCTGGCCGAGCAGCACCATCGGAACTTCGACCAGTGGTTCCGTCCGCTGAATCTGCCGGTCGCGCTGGTATCGGGCTCGCAGCCAGCGAAGCAGCGAAAGAGCGCGCTCGAGACCATCGCCTCCGGCGAAGTGCGCATCATCGTCGGCACTCACGCGCTGTTTCAGGAAGGCATCGACTTCGCGAAGCTCGCGCTCATCATCGTGGACGAGCAGCATCGTTTCGGCGTGCAGCAGCGGCTGAGGCTGCAGGAGAAGGGGCGCAAGGACGGGCGCTTTCCCCACCAGCTCATCATGACCGCCACCCCCATCCCGCGCACGCTCGCGATGACGGCCTATGCGGACCTCGACATCTCCGTCATCGACGAGCTGCCTCCCGGCAGAACGCCGGTGAAGACGGTCGTGGTACCGGAGGAACGCCGCGAGGAAGTCGTCGCGCGCATCATGGCCGCATGTCGCGAAGGCAGGCAGGCGTACTGGGTTTGCCCGCTCATCGAAGAGTCCGACGAAGTGCGCTCGCAGGCCGCCGAAGACACGGCCGCCGCGCTGGCGGAAGCGCTTCCGGACGTGCGCGTCGGCATCGTCCATGGCCGCATGCCTCCGGCAAAGAAGGACCAGGCCATGCTCGCTTTCAAGGCGGGCAAGATCCAGCTTCTCGTCGCGACCACCGTCATCGAAGTCGGTGTGGACGTGCCGAACGCCACGCTGATGGTCATCGAAAACGCGGAGCGAATGGGCCTCGCGCAGCTTCACCAGCTTCGCGGGCGCGTCGGTCGCGGATCCGACGCCAGCACCTGCGTCCTGCTGTACCGAAGCCCGCTCTCGGAGCTGGCGCGCGAAAGACTGAAAGTGATCCGCGAAACGAACGACGGATTCGAGATCGCGAGGCGGGATCTGGAGCTGCGTGGCCCCGGCGAGCTGCTCGGCACGCGCCAGACCGGTCTCGCGCAGCTGCGCGTGGCGGACCTGATGCGTGACGCGGATCTGCTCCCGCGCATTCAGCAGGCCGCGGAGCTGATGCTGACCGCGTACCCGGATAATATCGGCCCGCTCGCGGCGCGCTGGATCGGCGCCGGCGAGCGATTCGGACGAGTGGGGTAGCACGTTGGCCGTCGATCAGTTTTCCCTGGGACTGAAGCATCCGGAAGCACCGTTCCTGTACCGCCAGGGGAGGCGCGTTCAGGAATGGGTTCGCCTCATGCGGCTCGACAAGCCCGTGGGCATCTGGCTGCTGCTCTGGCCCGAGCTGTGGGCGCTCTGGATCGCGGGGGAAGGGCGGCCGGATTCGCGGATCCTCATCATCTTCCTGGTCGGAACGGTGGTGATGCGCTCCGCCGGCTGCGTCATCAACGACTTCGCGGACCGCAACGTCGATCCCTACGTGAAGCGCACGAAGGACCGCCCGCTCGCGGCGAGGCGCATCGGCCCGGTCGAGGCGCTCGTGCTGTTCGGCGCCTTGTCCGCCATCGCGCTGTATCTCGCGCTTCAGCTCGATTTCAAGACGTTGCAGCTCGCGCTGGTCGGCGCCGTCCTGACGGTCTCGTATCCCTTCTTCAAGCGGTTCTTTCCGCTGCCGCAGTTCTATCTCGGCATCGCGTTCGGCTGGGCGGTGCCGATGGCTTACATGGCGGCATCGGGCTCGCTGCCGAGAGTCGCGTGGATCCTGTTCGTCACGGCGGTGCTCTGGGCCTGCATCTACGACACGCTGTACGCGATGGTGGACCGCGACGACGACCTCAAGATCGGAGTGCGCTCGAGCGCCATCCTCTTCGCCGACATGGACAAGCTCATCGTCGGCATCATGCAGGCGATGATGATCTTCGCGCTCATCCTCGTCGGGCGCTCGATGAAGTTCGGCAACTGGTACCTCGCCGGCGTGGTCGCTGCGGGCCTGTTCTTCCTCTACCAGCAGTGGCTCATCCGCAATCGCGAGCCGGCGCGGTGCTTCCGCGCCTTCACGAACAATCAGTACGTCGGGCTCGTGATCTTCGTCGGCATCCTGCTCGAGTACATCTACGCGGAAACCTGAGCCGCGGCCCACAGCTCGACTTCGTTCGCACCGGCCGCCAGCAAGGCCTCCGCGGCAGCGCGCGCCGTGCTTCCGGAAGTAACGACGTCGTCGAGCAGCGCGATCCTTCCCTTCGGAACAGCGCGCGTCACCTTGAACGCATCGAGCACATTGCGGCGGCGCTCTTCGAGCGAGAGTCCGCTTTGCTCGCGCGTGGCAACGGTGCGCGTCAGCAGCGTCGTGTCGACCTTCAGCGACGGCACCGCAGCGTCCGCGGAGCGCGCCGCGTACCTCGCGATCTCTTCCGACTGGTTGAATCCACGCTGGCGATATCGCTCGATGTGCAGCGGCATCGGAACGATGGCGACCGGCAATCCCCAGCCCTGCTCGCACCGCATTCGCGCCATCAGCGTGCCGAGCACACGCGCGAAAACGCGCTCGCCCCTGAACTTCAGCGCACGAATGAAGTGATCGACCGGATATTCGTATTTAAAAAGGCACGCAGTTCGTAATAAAGTGCCGCCTCCAGCGACGGCCATCGACCCGGGCGCGCCGCCGGAAGGGACAACAGGAAGAAGCGTGGTGCACACGTCGCACAGGTCGAGATCGGGTCGCTGCCCGGGCGAGCCGCACAGGCAGCACACAGGCGGCAGGAGAATCGAAGCCAGGCTGGCGCAGAGCGCTTGCCCGAACCGGATTGTCGACATTTTTCGCTCCTTTTCGTTGACACGACGAGAGCCCGTCGGGAACATGCCTCCGCCGCGAGGCTCGCCCGGCACATGCCGCGAGGCCACCGGCATTTCCATCCTGAACAACGAGATATGCGCATGGACCTGTCCCTGAACGGCTCGATTCGTCACGACTGGACGCTTGCCGAGGTGGAGTCGCTCTTCGCGATGCCCTTCGTCGACCTGCTCTTCCACGCCCAGCGCATCCACCGGCAGCATCACGAGCCGAGCACCGTGCAGATGAGCACGCTGCTCTCCATCAAGACGGGCGCGTGCCCGGAGGACTGCGCGTACTGCCCTCAGAGCGTTCGCTATGACACGGGCCTTGAGCGCGAGACGCTGCTGGACGTGAGCGAGGTCGTGAATGCCGCGCGGCGCGCGAAGGAAGCCGGCGCCACCCGTTTCTGCATGGGCGCCGCGTATCGCTCCCCGAAGCCGAAGCAGGTCGCGGCCATCGCCGAAATGATTCGGGAGGTGCGCGCGCTAGGAATGGAGACCTGCGCGACGCTCGGCATGCTCACGCCGGCGCAGGCGGACGAGCTGAAATCCGCCGGCCTCGACTACTACAACCACAACATCGACACGTCGCCCGAGTTCTACGGCGAGATCATCACCACGCGCACGTTCCAGGATCGCCTGGACACGCTCGACGCCGTGCGCGAAGCCGGCATCAAGGTCTGCTGCGGCGGCATCGTCGGCATGGGCGAGACCACGACGGATCGCGCCCGCATGCTCCAGACGCTCGCGAACCTTCCCGCGCATCCGGAAAGCGTGCCCATCAACCAGCTCGTGCAGGTGCCGGGCACGCCGCTGCACGGCAAGCCGGGCGTGGATCCTTTCGACTTCGTCCGCACCATCGCGGTGGCCCGCATCATGATGCCGGCCGCGCACGTCCGCCTCTCCGCCGGCCGCGAGGCGATGAGCGACGAGCTTCAGGCGCTCTGCTTCATGGCGGGCGCGAATTCCATGTTCTACGGCGAAAAGCTGCTCACCACCGGCAATCCCGACGTCCAGCGCGACCAGCAGCTGTTCGCGCGGCTTGGGCTCAGGCCCGAGGAGAATCACGCATGCGCTGCCGAGACTCCCTCATGCGAACACGCTTCGCCTCCCGATCGTCACGTCCATGCGTGACGGCGGCTCGCTAGTGCGCGCGCCGTGAAGAGGGAAGCCACAGCCCTCAAGTCGGCGCTCGCGGAGGTGGAGCGGCAGCATCTGCGGCGCCGTCGGCACACCGTCGAGGCGTTTCCCGTCGAAGGCAATCGAGCGGAGGTCGTCGTTCAGGGCAGGCGCCTCGTCGACTTCTGCAGCAACGACTATCTCGGGCTTGCACGGCATCCGAAGATCGTTTCGGCAATGTGCGAGGCTGCCGCCGTGTACGGTTGCGGCAGCGGCGCCGCGCATCTCGTCACGGGCCATGGCGTCGAGCACCACGCGCTCGAGGAGGAGCTTGCGGAGTTCACCGGCCGCGAACGCGCGCTGCTTTTTTCCACCGGCTACATGGCGAATCTCGCCACCATCTGCACGCTCGCTGAACGCGGGGAAGTCGTTCTGCTGGACCGGCTGAACCACGCATCGCTCATCGACGGCGCGCTGCTTTCCGGCGCGCGCTTCAGCCGCTACGCCCATGGCGACGGCTCCGCCGCTGAGCGCGCGCTCATCGAGCACAAGGACGAAGTGTCCGTTCTCGCCACCGATGGCGTGTTCAGCATGGATGGCGACCTCGCGCGCCTGCCTTCGCTGGCGCGAACCTGCGCCCGCAAGAAAACGTGGCTCGTGGTCGACGACGCGCATGGCATCGGAGTCGTGGGCGCGAGGGGGCGCGGCACGCTCGAGCATTACGACATGGGCTCGGACGAAGTGCCGGTGCTCGTCGGCACGCTGGGCAAGGCGCTGGGAACCTTCGGCGCGTTCGTCGCCGGATCGAAGGATCTCATCGAGCTGCTGCTGCAGAAGGGGCGCACGTACATCTACACCACCGCGCTTCCGCAACCGGTGGCTGCCGCAACCCGTGCGGCGCTGAAGCTGGTCGACGAAGAGACCTGGCGACGCGAGAGGGTGCTCAAGCTCACCGAGCGTTTCCGGGCCGCGGCCAAACAGCACAATCTGCCGCTCGCGCACTCCGAAACTCCGATACAGCCGGTGATTCTCGGCACGCCCGAAGCCGCCCTCAGCGCGCAGAAAGCGCTGTTCGAAGCCGGATTCTGGGTCGTCGCCATCCGGCCGCCCACTGTCCCCGCGGGCAGCGCGCGCCTTCGTATCACACTCTCCGCCGCTCACACGGAAGACCAGGTGGACTCGCTCGTCGAGACCCTTGCCCGCATCCACAAATGACTTCGCTGGAAATGTCCTCACGCCTCGACCCCGCCGGCGTTCGCAATTCTTTCGACCGCGCGAGCGGCGCCTACGAAGCGGCGGCCGTGCTTCAGGCCCGCGTCGGCGACGAGCTCCTGCATCGTCTCGATTTCTTCAAGCTCGCACCGTCCACCGTGCTGGATCTGGGCGCCGGCACCGGCCGCATGACCGGCGAGCTGAAACGCCGATATCGTCGCGCGAATGTCGTGGCGCTCGACCTTGCCCCCGGAATGCTGCGCGAAGCCCGCAAGCACATGGGCCTGTTCCGGCGCTTCGGAAGAGTGTGCGCCGACGCGCGGCGGCTTCCGTTCGCGAACGCCAGCATCGACGTCATCGCCAGCAATCTCATGCTTCAGTGGTGCGACGAGCTCGACGTCGCGTTCAGCGAAGTCCGCCGCGTGCTGAAGCCGGACGGTCTCTTCGCCTTCACGACCTTCGGACCGGATACGCTGAAGGAGCTGCGCTCGGCGTGGTCCGCCGTCGACGACTACAGCCACGTGAACACCTTCATCGACATGCACGACATCGGGGACGCGCTCGTCCGCGCCGGCCTCACGGAGCCGGTGCTCGATGTCGAGCGCATAACGCTCACGTACAACGACGTGCTCGCGCTGATGCGGGACCTCAAGACGATCGGCGCGCACAACGTCACGGCCGGGCGTCCGCGCGGCCTGACGTCGCGAAGCGCGCTCCGAAAGCTCGAACAGGCGTACGAACCCTGGCGTCGCGACGGGCGGATCCCGGCCACGTACGAGGTTGTGTACGGCGCAGCCTGGGGTACGGAAGGGAAGCGCACGGCCGGTGTCGTTGGCGGGGAAGTCCGCATCTCGCCAGCTGCGATCAGGCATCGCGGCCGGGCCGAAGGGCTGTAATCCAGTGGGCAGGGGGATCTTCATCACCGGGACGGATACTGAGGTCGGCAAGACCGTCGTGGCCGTCGCGGTGGTACGCGCGCTGGTGCAGGCGGGGTTGAGGGTCGCCGTCATGAAGCCGGTGGCGGCAGGGGCGGAACTCACGCCGAAGGGACTTCGGAATGAGGACGCTCTGGCTCTGATGGAGACCGCCAACGTCCCGAACGCGTACGAGCTCGTGAACCCGTACTGCCTGGAAATGCCGGCATCTCCGCACATCGCAGCCGCAAAAGCGGGGATTGGCATCGAACTTGGCGACATCCGTGCTGCCTACGAGAAGCTGTCGGCCTCAGCGGATGTCGTCATCGTCGAGGGCGCAGGCGGCTGGTACGTTCCCCTCAACGGCACCCAGACCATGGCGGACCTCGCCGCAACGCTGAGCCTCCCCGTCCTGCTGGTCGTCGGCCTGCGCCTCGGCTGCCTCAACCACGCCACGCTCACGGCCCGGGCTATCCAGTCGGATGGCCTGCATCTCGCCGGATGGTTCGCGAACCACGTGCAGCCCGGCTTCGAGCACGCCGAGGAGAACGTCGCCTCGCTGAGGTCGCGGCTCCGCGCTCCGCTCCTGGAGAGCATCCCGTATCACTCCGAAGCCGCGCGCGCCCGCGCGGTCCTCACGCCCTCCGCGGTCGAGCGCCTGAAAGAAGGCTGTCGCCTGTAGGCTGCGGGAGCCTCGTGCTGTACCATCGCGGCCCTTGATCCGGATGGGCTTTTCCCAGCGTGGCCAGTAGCTTGCAGCGAATCGAGATCGTCCCGAACTGCTCGCTGAGCACGCGTGGGGCGCTCGTGTTCTTCGGCATGCTGTGTGGCGTCACTTTCGGCATCGCCGGGCTCATGGCGCTACGGGGGTTCTGGCCGGTGCTGCCGTTCGCGGGCCTGGAGATGGCCGTGCTCGGCTGGGCGCTGTGGACGAGCCTCCAGAGGCGTCATCACCGCGAAACCATCACGGTTTCCGAGGACGACGTGCGGATCGAGAGCCGCGATCGCGCCCGGCACGTAGAAGTCGTGTTTCCGCGGCATTGGGCACGCGTTAAACTTCGCCGCCCTCATTCGCGCCTGCATCCGAGCTGCCTGACCATCGAGTCACACGGCCGCAGATGTGAGGTTGGGAGCTTTCTGACGGAGCAAGAGCGGCGCGGACTTGCGCAGCGACTGACGCGCCTCATCGGGCGCATCGACGAGTCGCCCGCGCTCTCCTGAAGCAGGATTTTGTTTTGATTTAGAACGACAGCGCGTCGTGCACTTGGCGGCGCCCGGCAGGCACAGGAACGATGATCCGAAAAGCAGCACTGGTCTCTCTCGCCGCAGCTGGTTCACTTTTGGCCGCGGCCTTCTCCCCCACAGCCCACGCCGAATCCGGCTGGCACCTGCTCAACATGACGCAGGGTGTCACCGAGATCAGCCGCAGAATCTACGACCTCCACATGCTCATCCTGTGGGTCTGCGTCGTCATCGGCATCGTCGTCTTCGGCGTGATGATCTGGTCGCTGGTGAAGTTCCGTAAGTCGCAGGGCGCGGTCGCGGACACCACGATGGTCCACAACACCAAGGTGGAAATCGTCTGGACGGTGATCCCGGTGCTCATCCTCGTGGCCATGGCCGTGCCGGCCGCGAACACGCTGGTGGACATCGAGGACACCCGCAACACCGAGCTCACCATCAAGGTCACGGGCTACCAGTGGGGCTGGCAGTACGACTACCTCGAGAACGGCGTCGTGTTCTTCTCCCGCCTCTCGCGCGATGCGGACGCCGCCCGCCAGCTCGCCTCCGGCGAGGACGTGAACCAGATCGAGCACTACCTCCTGAACGTGGACAACCCGATGGTCGTCCCCTCGGGCACGAAGGTCCGCCTGCTCGTCACCGCCACGGACGTGATCCACGCCTGGTGGGTGCCGGCCTTCGGCATGAAGAAGGACGCCATCCCGGGCTTCGTCAACGAGATGTGGTTCCAGGTGGACGAGGACAAGACGGGCCTCTATCGCGGCCAGTGCACCGAGCTCTGCGGCCGTGACCACGCCTTCATGCCCATCGTGGTGGACGTCCGTTCGAAGGCGGATTTCGACAACTGGCTGAAGACGACCGCAGAGTCGCAGAAAGCCGCAAAGGCCGGCCAGGCTCAGCCGAGCGCCACCGCCGCCGTTTCCCAGCCGAACGCCGGCTGATCCCGAATTTTCGAGGAACCTTCAGATCATGGCTCACGATTCGCACGCAGCAGCCCACGGGCACGACGCACACGACGATCACAAGCCGCACGGCTGGCGGCGCTGGGTTTACGCCACGAACCACAAGGACATCGGCACGATGTACCTCGTGTTCGCCGGCCTCATGTTCTTCATCGGCGGCGCGATGGCGATGGTCATCCGGGCGGAGCTGTTCAAGCCCGGCCTGCAGTTCGTCGACCCGATGTTCTTCAACAGCATGACGACCATGCACGCGCTGTTCATGATCTTCGGCGCGGTCATGCCGGCGTGGACGGGCCTTGCGAACTGGCAGATCCCGCTGCAGGTCGGCGCGCCGGACATGGCGCTGCCCCGCCTGAACAACTTCTCGTTCTGGATCCTGCCGTTCGCGTTCACGATCCTGCTGCTCACGCTCTTCGTGCCGGGCGGCGGACCCGCCGGCGGCTGGACGATGTATCCGCCGCTCATGCTGCAGACGGGCGAGGCGTTCCCGATGGTGATCTTCGCGATCCACCTCATGGGTGCCTCCTCGATCCTCGGCGCCATCAACGTGATCGTCACGATCATGAACATGCGCGCGCCCGGCATGAGCCTCCTGCGCATGCCGCTCTTCGTGTGGAGCTGGCTCATCACCGCGTACCTCCTGATCGCCGTGATGCCGGTGCTCGCGGGCGCGGTCACGATGCTGCTCACCGACCACTTCTTCGGCACGACGTTCTTCACGGCGGCCGGCGGCGGCGACCCGGTGATGTACCAGCACATCTTCTGGTTCTTCGGTCACCCCGAGGTGTACATCCTCATCCTGCCGGCGTTCGGCGTGGTGTCGGAGATCATCCCGGCGTTCGCCCGCAAGCCGATCTTCGGCTACGAGGCGATGGTGTACGCCATCGCGTCCATCGCGTTCCTGTCCTTCATCGTGTGGGCGCACCACATGTTCACGGTGGGCATGCCGCTCGCCGGCCAGCTCTTCTTCATGCTCTCGACGATGCTCATCGCCATCCCGACGGGCGTGAAGGTGTTCAACTGGTCGGCGACGATGTGGAAGAGCTCGATGACCTTCGAGACGCCGATGCTCTTCGCGATCTCCTTCCTGTTCCTGTTCACCATCGGCGGCTTCTCGGGCCTCATGCTCGCGATCGTGCCGGCGGACTTCCAGTATCACGACACGTACTTCGTGGTGGCGCACTTCCACTACGTGCTCGTGCCGGGCGCCGTCTTCGCCATCATGGCGGGCGTGTACTACTGGCTGCCGAAGTGGACCAGCAAGATGTACGACCAGAAGCTCGCGAACCTGCACTTCTGGCTGTCGACCATCTTCGTGAACATCCTGTTCTTCCCGCAGCACTTCCTGGGTCTTGCGGGCATGCCGCGCCGTATCCCGGACTACGCCACCCAGTTCACGGACTGGAACATGATCTCCTCGGTCGGCGCGTTCGGCTTCGGCCTCTCGCAGCTCCTCTTCCCGTACATCATCTACAAGTGCGTGAAGAGCGGCACGCCGGCTCCGTCCCGCGCCTGGGAAGGCGCGCATGGCCTGGAGTGGGAGCTGCCCTCGCCGCTGCCGTATCACACCTGGGAGACCCCGCCGTCCGCCGCGGTCATCGCGAAGGGCGCGGAGCACTAAGTCAGTGGATGCTCCAGGCACCATCGACGAGAGGCGCCGTCGCGCGAAGCGCGGCGCCCTCCTGCTGGCTCTCGTAGCGGTTGCCGTCTACGTGGGCTTTATCGTGATGACGTACTACCGGTACAACTGATGACGCCCGAAACGAAACGCGCAAACCGCAAGCTGCTGATCAAGCTGCTTGCGTTCTCTGCTGGCGCGTTTGCGTTCGGGTATGCCTTGGTCCCTCTTTACGACGTTCTCTGCGACATCACCGGTTACGGAAACGAGCGACGGCTGGCGGAGCGATCCGTCATCGACGCAAAGCCCGACACCAGTCGCGAGATCACCGTCGAGTTTCTTGCCGAGCTGCCCACCAACGGCAACTGGGAATTCCGCCCGGTGCTGGCCTCGATGAAAGTGCATCCCGGCCAGCTGTACACGGCGGACTTCATCGCGAAGAACCTCACGGGGCGCGACACCGTGGCGCAGGCCGTTCCGGCCATCGCGCCCACGAAGGTCGCGCAGTATTTCCACAAGACCGAATGCTTCTGCTTCACGCCGCAGAACTTCAAGCGGGATGAAGAGCGGGCGCTGCCCGTGCGCTTCGTGATCGATCCGGCCATCCCGGCCTACGTGGATCGGCTCACGCTCGCCTACACGTTCTACGACGAAACCACGCTGATTTCCCGGAACTGAAAAAAGCCATGGCCAACACGACGCACGCCGCCGATTATTCCGAAAAGTACTACGTCCCTCACGACAGCCACTGGCCGATCATCGGCTCGTTCGCGCTGTTCGTGCTCATGTTCGGCGCCATCGCCTTCATGAACGAGTGGGGCGGCGCCTGGGTGTTCCTGCCGGGGGCGGCGCTCGTGCTGTTCATGTTCTTCGGCTGGTTCGGCACCGTCATCGGCGAGAACCAGAAGGGCATGTACAACCTCGCGGTGGACCGCTCCTTCCGCATGGGAATGATGTGGTTCATCTTCTCCGAGGTGATGTTCTTCGCCGCCTTCTTCGGCGCGCTGTTCTACGCCCGGTCGCTCTCGGTGCCGTGGCTCGGCGGGCACGGCGTGAAGTACTTCACCAACCTCATCGCCTGGCCGGGCTTCGAGAATGCGTGGCCGACGAACGGCCCCGGCGCGGTCGGCGGCAGGGCGGACGGCACGTTCGACGTCATCCCGGCGTTCGGCCTGCCGGCGATCAACACCGCCATCCTGCTCACCAGCAGCGTCACGGTGACCATCGCGCATCACGCGCTCCGTGAGAACAAGCGCGGCCTGCTGAAGTTCTTCCTCGCGGCGACGTTCCTGCTCGGCTTCCTGTTCGTGTTCCTGCAGGCGGAGGAGTACATCGAGGCCTACACGGAGCTCGGACTCAAGCTCTCGACCGGCATCTACGGCTCCACGTTCTTCATGCTGACCGGCTTCCACGGCCTGCACGTGACGATCGGCGCCATCATGCTCACCATCATCTGGCTGCGCGTGATGAAGGGGCACTTCACGCCCCAGCGCCACTTCGCCTTCGAAGCCGTGGCCTGGTACTGGCACTTCGTCGACGTGGTGTGGCTCGGCCTCTTCGTCTTCGTCTACTGGATCTGACGAATCGCGCGCCTCACGGGCTGGCCTCGACCGGCAGTCCGTGGGGCGCGATGAGCCCCGCGTACCACGCGATCATCAGCGCCAGGAACAGCGCCACCGACAGACCCACGCGGATCGCGAGCGAACGGACCATCTTCTTCGAGTCTCCGCCGCGAGTGAGCTGATACAGCGCCGATCCGAGGCTCACGAGAATGCCGATGAAGACGGCGATCACCAGGATCCGGAAGACAGGCTGCATGCGCGAAGGCTCCGATGGGTCTCAACTTCCGCAGAATACCTTGGTTCATGACGCTGCTGACGGCCGCCGCCGTGGCCGCGTTCCTGAGCCTCGGCCACTGGCAGTGGTCGAAGGGCAACCTTCGCGCAGCGCAGGCTGAAGAGTTCGCGCGCGGGGGCGGCCCTGCGGAGCCGCTCGGAACGCGATCGCTGGCAGACATGGCCCGATTCCAGCGGGTCCAGGTAAGTGGAAAGCTGGATCCGGCACATCAGTTCCTGCTGGACAACCGGACGCATGGCGGCCGGCCGGGATACGAGGTGCTCACTCCGCTGGAGCGGGCAGATGGCGACGTGATCCTCGTCAATCGCGGCTGGATTCCGTTCAGCGGTTTTCGGGACAGGCTGCCGGACGTGTCCTTCCCCGCAGAGGGCGAAGTGGAGATCACGGGCAGGGTGGATGAGCTGCCGGTGGAAGGCCTCGCGAGCGGCCGAGCTCCCCCGGATGCGAACGCTCCGTGGCCGAAGGTCACGAGCTATCCGCACCCGGCGGAACTCGGTGCGATGCTGGGTCGTCCGATCGAGCCGCGCATTCTGCTGCTCGATCCGCAGGAGCCGAACGGTTATCTGCGGGATTGGCAGCCGCCTGGCCTCACGGCCGAGCGGCACTGGGCGTATGGAGTGCAGTGGTACGCGTTCGCGCTGCTCGCACTGGCGTTGTGGGTGATATTGGGGATGCGCAAGACATCATGAACTCGGCCGTCGACCCGAATCTGCGGAAGCGCAACCTGCGCACCGTCGGCCTGCTCGCGGCAATCTTCTTCCTGCCGCTGCTCGCATCGTTCTACATGTATTACGGCAGCGGCTGGCGGCCGTCCGCGAGCGCTGCGCACGGCGAGTTGTATCACCCCGCGCGTCCGCTACCGCAGGTGGACCTGCGGGACGCTACAGGCGAGTTCGCTCCGGCAAACATCCTGCGCGACAAATGGGCGCTCGTTTACGTAGGAAGCGGACAGTGCGACGACGCCTGCAAGAGCTCCCTGTACTTCATGCGTCAGACCCGCCTCTCGCTGAACAACGAGATGACGCGCGTCTCGCGCGTGTTCCTGGCCACCGATCAGTGCTGCGATCAGGCATTTCTCGAGAGCGAGCACGTCGGTCTCGTCGCGCTGGATGCGTCGGGCCCCGAGGCCCAGGACCTGGTGGCGGCCTTCCCCGCGCAGGACCGCGAGCACTCGCTCTACATCGTGGATCCCCTGGGTAATCTCGTCATGAGGTACGACACGCGGGACACTCCTAAGGGACTGCTCTCGGATCTCAAGAAGCTGCTGAAGCTCTCGCACATCGGATAGCCCTCCTCATCATGACCTCGTTCGGCTCTCAGGCTTCATCGGCCGTCACGTGGGTGCGGCGCCTTGCGCTCGCAGGCCTGCTCCTCTGCATCGTCGTTGTCATCCTGGGCGCGTACGTGAGGCTCACTGCCGCGGGGCTTGGCTGCCCTGACTGGCCGGGCTGCTACGGGCATTTCACACCGATAGGCGCCGCGGAGAACGCCGCCGCGCAAGCTGCGTATCCGAACACGCCGTTGCATGTCGGCAAGGCGTGGCGGGAGATGATTCACCGGTACGCCGCGTCGACCCTCGGGTTCATCATCGTGGTGATCACTGCGCTGGCCATCTCCACGCGCAAGGAGCGGGCGGTCAGCGTGCCCCTTTCCGTAGGGCTTCTGATCACCGTGGTGATACAGGGCATGCTCGGGATGCTGACGGTCACCTGGCAGCTGAAGCCGCTCATCGTCACGCTCCACCTCCTTTTTGGCCTCACCACTCTCGGCATGCTGTGGTGGCTGTTCCTTTCTCTCCGCAAAGGGGGGAGAGGCAGCGTGCGTTTCGCGGGCGGCTCGAACGCGGCGCCGACCGGCGTGATCCTCATCGCGCTCGTCCTGCTCGGTGTGCAGATCGCCCTGGGTGGCTGGACCAGCAGCAACTACGCGGCCGTCGCCTGTCCGGATTTCCCGAAGTGCCAGAACGAGTGGTGGCCGGAGACCGACTACAAGGACGCCTTCGTGCTCTGGCGCGGTCTGGGAGTGAACTACGAGGGGGGCGTCCTTCAGCATCCCGCCCGAGTGGCCATTCACTTCACGCATCGCCTGGGCGCCATCGCGGCAACCCTCGCTCTGCT
>Ga0182742_1003941_pt1 | contig 13926 bp, 12 predicted proteins | sample eDN5th37CBELigMG_FD_128880 | JGI IMG/M metagenome (GOLD analysis project Ga0182742, IMG submission 128880) | Enriched Miracle-Growth compost microbial communities from Emeryville, California, USA - eDNA 5th pass 37_C BE-Lig MG (version 2)... ... | reverse complement strand
TCCGGCAGTCCCGAATCGCTGGCCCCGTGGGACACCCTCGGTTTCGAGGGGCGCAACTTCGTCTCCCGCGGACTCCACGCCGGCGACCTCGAAGCCGTCAACGGCACCCCCGCGAAGGAACCCATCCGCGTGTACGTCGGGCTCGGCACCGCCGACACCGTCGAGGAACGCGCGGATCTGGTGATCGACGAACTCGAACGCACCGGAGCCTTCGACCGCAAGGTGCTGGTGGTCATCCCGACGACCGGCACGGGCTGGGTGAACCCCACCGCCGCACAGGCCATGGAACTGGTCCACAACGGCGACCTCGCGATGGTCGCGTGGCAGTACTCGTTCCTGCCGAGCTGGATCTCGTTCCTCGCCGACCGCGACAAGGCCGCCGAGGCCGGCCGGATCCTCGTCGACCGTGTCCACGAACGCTGGCTCGCCCAGCCGCCCGATCGGCGGCCCGAGCTGTACGTCTACGGGGAGAGCCTCGGAACCCAGTCGGGGGAGGGGGCTTTCGACACCCTCGCCGACATCCGCGAGACCGTGGACGGGGTGCTGTGGGTCGGACCGCCCAACGCCAACCGGCTGTGGCATCAGCTCGTCGATCGCCGCGACCCCGGCACCCCCGAGGTGCAGCCGGTGTACGCCGACGGCATGGTCGTGCGGTTCACCGACGACGCGGAAGACCTCGACAACCCGCCCAGCCCGTGGCTCAGCCCGCGCGTGCTGTACATCCAGCACGCGTCCGACCCGGTGGTGTGGTGGTCGACCGATCTGCTGTTCACACGCCCCGACTGGCTGTCCGAACCCCCCGGGCCGGACCGGCTCCCGCAGATGCGCTGGTTCCCGATCGTCACGTTCTGGCAGGTTTCGGCGGATCTGACGAACGCGGCGGGCGTACCCGACGGACACGGCCACAACTACGGCACCGAGGTGCTCGACGGATGGGTTGCGGTGACCCAGCCGGAGGGCTGGACCTCCACCGACACCGAACGGGTGCGGTTCGCGCTCGAGGCGCTCGCCGGCACCCAGGGGCCGGAGAAGTGAGCCGCTTCGGTCTCGTGGGACCGGCTGTCGCGGCGGGAGCGGTCCTGTGGAGCGCGACCCTGCCGTCGGCACCGCTCGGCGCGCACGGGCGGACGTGGGCGTCGGCAGGAGTGGGGGTGTGCGCGGTGGTCGCCGCCCGCGCGTCGGGCATGAACCTCACCGAGCTGGGGCTCGACCCCGCCCGCGTCCCGTCCGGATTGCGCTGGGGCGGTGCGGTCGCGGCGGCGGTCCTCGGTGGCTACGCGCTCGCCCTGACCGTGCCCGCGGTACGCGACCGGATCGCGGACTCGGCCGGCGCCGGCCGCGACGACTTCTGGACCTGGATCACGTTGCACATCCCGGTGGGGACGGTGCTCGCGGAGGAACTGCTGTTCCGCGGGGTGCTGACACCGCTGGTGAGCCCCGCGGTGCACGCCACCGCGTTCGGGTTGTGGCACGTGCGACCGGCGATGATAGCGGGGGACAGCGTCGCCGGGACGGTCGCGGTGACCGGCCTGGCCGCGCTCGGTTTCGACTGGTTGCGCCGGCGCAGCGGCAGCGTCCTCGCGCCCGCCCTCGCGCACCTGGCGATCAACACCGGGGGAGCGGCCGCGGCACGTCTGATGGGGACCCGGCGTCGCCTGCGCATGTCCTAGGCTGCCTACCCGTGGCACCCCGCAAACCCGTCGACCCCGCCGAACTCAGAGACGCCCTGCTGCGGGTCGCGCCGTGGCTGCGCGACGAAAGCGACGACCGGCCGGCGCGGGCGGATCTCGCCGCGGCGGTCCGGCTCAGCGCGCGCACCCTCGAGCAGGTGGCGCCGGGAGCCAGCGTGGAGGTGCGGGTACCGCCGTTCGTCGCGGTGCAGTGCATCGAGGGGCTGCGGCACACCCGCGGCACACCGCCGAACGTCGTCGAAACCGAGCCCCGCACCTGGCTGCTGCTCGCGACCGGCCTGCTCGGATACGACGACGCGGTCGCGTCCGGGAAGCTCGATGCGTCCGGGAGCCGGGCCGCGGAGATCGCCCACTGGCTGCCGCTGATGCGGGTCGTGTGACGAGTCCCGGATAGGGGTTACCGGAACCTGCTCGTAGAATGGGGATGCCCCGCCCTTGTCCAGCCCCAGGGAGCACCCCGGTGACCAGTGCCGATCTGTCGGTCCACACTCGCAATCTTCTCGCCTCAGACGAACCCGAAAACGAGCCTCGCGAGGAGTGCGGCGTCTTCGGAGTCTGGGCTCCCGGCGAGGACGTGGCGAAGCTCACGTACTACGGCCTCTACGCGCTGCAGCACCGCGGCCAGGAAGCGGCCGGCATCGCCGTCGCGGACGGCTCGCAGGTGCTCGTCTTCAAGGATCTCGGCCTGGTGAGCCAGGTGTTCGACGAGCAGACGCTCGCCGCGATGCCCGGCCACATCGCCGTCGGCCACTGCCGCTACTCGACGACCGGATCGACGACCTGGGAGAACGCGCAGCCGATCTTCCGGACGACCGCAGCCGGCACCGGTGTCGCGCTCGGCCACAACGGCAACCTCGTCAACACCGCGGAACTCGCCCAGCGAGCCCGTGAACTGGGCATCATCGACCCCGCCCGGCCCGGTGCCGCGACCTCGGACTCCGACATCGTCGGTGCGCTCCTCGCCCACACCGTCGCCGAAGGCACCCTCGAGCAGGCCGCGATGAAGCTCTTCCCGAAGCTGCGCGGCGCGTTCTGCCTGACGTTCATGGACGAGCACACCCTGTACGCGGCGCGCGACCCGTGGGGCATCCGCCCGCTGTGTCTGGGCCGCCTCGACCGCGGCTGGGTCGTCGCGAGCGAGACCGCGGCCCTCGACATCGTCGGCGCATCCTTCGTCCGCGACATCGAGCCCGGTGAGCTGCTCGCGATCGACGCCGACGGCGTGCGGTCGTCGCGGTTCGCGAATCCCGAGCCCAAGGGCTGCGTCTTCGAGTACGTCTACCTCGCCCGTCCCGACTCCACGATCGCCGGCCGGTCGGTGCACGCGACGCGTGTCGAGATCGGCCGTCGTCTCGCGAAGGAACACCCGGTCGACGCGGATCTGGTGATCCCGGTGCCCGAGTCCGGGACACCCGCCGCGGTCGGCTACGCGCAGGGTTCGGGCGTGCCCTACGGGCAGGGCCTGATGAAGAACGCCTACGTGGGCCGCACCTTCATCCAGCCCAGCCAGACGATCCGTCAGCTCGGTATCCGGCTCAAGCTCAACCCGTTGCGCGAGGTGATCCGCGGCAAGCGGCTCGTCGTCGTCGACGACTCGATCGTGCGCGGCAACACCCAGCGCGCCCTGATCCGGATGCTCCGCGAGGCAGGGGCTTTGGAAATCCACGTGCGGATCGCATCCCCGCCGGTCAAGTGGCCCTGCTTCTACGGCATCGACTTCGCCTCCCCGGCGGAGCTGATCGCCAACGGCAGCGGCACCCGCGACGACGCCACCCACACTTCCGAACACGACTTCGACGAGATGGTCGAGATGGTGCGCCGCTCGATCGGCGCCGACTCGCTCGGCTACATCTCCATCGACGGCATGATCGGCGCGACCGAACAGCCCGCCTCGCGGTTGTGCGCGGCCTGCTTCGACGGTCACTACCCGATCGCGCTGCCGAAGGAGCACGCCGTCGGCAAGGACGTCCTCGAGGGCGTCGTCGACATCGAATCGGACACCCCCACGGTCCTCGACAACGACAACGCGGACGCGTTGAGCCGTCCCTGAGGTCCGGACTTTTCTCTCCTCGCGCACCGACGGTCCCGGCCGGTCCGGTACCGTAGGTGCGCGGCCGGCTGCTTTCGGCGTGCACACGCGCGTCCGAACGACGGTGCCGGCACACCTGTTCACCACAACTCGAGGCTGGAGCCGACAACCCATGACCGAGGACACAACCCCCGGAGCTTCCTACGCAGCGGCGGGCGTGGACATCGAGGCAGGCGACCGAGCCGTCGAACTGTTCGCGCCGCTCGCGAAGAAGGCGACCCGACCGGAGGTGCTCGGCGGCCTCGGTGGATTCGCGGGCCTGTTCGCGCTCAAGGGTGACTACAAGGAGCCCCTGCTGGCGTCGTCCACCGACGGGGTCGGCACGAAGCTCGCGGTCGCGCAGGCGCTCGACAAGCACGACACCGTCGGTCTCGACCTCGTCGCGATGGTCGTCGACGACCTGGTCGTGTGCGGCGCGGAGCCGCTGTTCCTCCAGGACTACATCGCCGTCGGCCGGGTCGTTCCCGAGCGGGTCGCGGAGATCGTCGGCGGTATCGCCGAGGGCTGCATCCAGGCCGGTTGCGCGCTGCTCGGCGGCGAGACGGCCGAGCATCCCGGTGTGATGGCGGACGGCGACTACGACCTGTCCGCGACCGGTGTCGGTGTCGTCGAGGCCGACAAGCTGCTCGGACCCGACCGGGTCCGTCCGGGCGACGTGGTCATCGCCATGGGCTCCTCGGGTCTGCATTCGAACGGCTACTCGCTCGCCCGCAAGGTGCTGCTCGAGATCGGCAAGATGAGCCTGACCGCGCACGTCGACGAGTTCAGCCGCACGCTCGGCGAGGAACTGCTCGAGCCGACCCGCATCTACGCCAAGGACTGCCTGGCGCTCGCCGCCGAGACCGAGGTCCGCACGTTCTGCCACGTCACCGGTGGTGGCCTGGCCGCAAACCTCGCGCGCGTCATGCCGAAGGGCCTCGTCGCCGAGCTGGACCGCACGACGTGGAGCCCGGCGCCGGTGTTCGGGATGATCGCTCAGCGCGGCCGCGTCGAGCGCGCCGAGATGGAGAAGACGTTCAACATGGGCGTCGGCATGGTCGCGATCGTCGCGCCGGAGGACGTCGACCGGGCCCTGGCCGTGCTCACCGCCCGGCACATCGACTGCTGGACCCTCGGAACCGTCCGCAAGGCGCAGGATCAGGATGACGTACGGGCCGTGCTGCTGGGCGACCACCCGCGGTTCTAGCCGGAACGGCTTTCAAGCAAAGCACTGCGCCCGGGCCACCTGGATGGCCCGGGCGCAGTGCTTTGTGCTCAGGTGCGTGGCTGAGATCCCGGTTCCGGGGAGCATCCGCGCCGACGGGTGCGGAACCCGGACGACGCACCCTGCGCGGGTGCGTCGTGCGCCAGTAAGGGGAGCCGGTGTTGCCGGCTCCCCGATCCGTGCGTGGGATTACTCTGGGTCAGCGACGCCAGTCGTCGTCCGAGTCGTCGTCCCAACCGGAGCGTTGTTCAGCGAAGACTTCGTCCCGGTGCGAGATGGGTTCACCACCAGACAACTCTCGCTGGAGGCTCTCGAAGTCGGTGGACGGCGAGCTGTACTTGAGTTGCCGTGCAACCTTGGTCTGCTTTGCCTTAGCCCGGCCGCGGCCCATGGCTAACCCCCTCGCGCTTTGACGGGGCGGCCTGGGGAATTTGGCGGCCCCGGTGATGTGAGTATTTTCCTGCGCTCCACTCTAGCGTGGAAAAGTTCGTTCCGCCTCCACACACCCCTCCAGGGCCGTGTCCGATGCGTCTCACCTGGGCACGACCTGCGGCGACAGCGCGGTTCGTCGGGGGTTCGTCTGGCGATCGGAGGTCAGAACACCCCCGGAATGGCGCGAACGGTGCCCACGCGCTTGCCTCCGCCGAGCACCGGTTGCGAGGCGAGCGTCGCGAGTTCCTCCGACCAGTCGACGCCGAGCCGGTGCAGCAGCGCCGCGGTCAAGGGCAGCCGGGCACGCTCGTGACCGTCGTCGATCTTGAACGCGAACGCGGTGCCGTCCGGCAGCGCGCCGGCGTGGATACCGTCGGCCCCCGCCTTGCACATCAGGCCCGGCACCGCGGTCATCAGCCGGACGTCGTCCTTGCCGGTCCCGGAGATCAGGAACGGGTGGGCGCGCAGCGCGTCGGCGACCGCCCGCTCGGGAGTGTCCGGGGCCGCGGTGACGAGCCGCGAGTGCGCGGACGCGAGGTTGAACAACGGCAGGGGAACGATGGGCAGGCCGCAGCCGTCGATGCCGAGTTCGGTGTCCTCGAAGTCGCCGGCCAGGTCCAGGACGGTGTCGACGACGGCCTGCTGCAGCGGATGGGCCGGGTCGAGGTAGGTGCGCGGATCCCAGTCGCTCCCGGCGCACGCGGCGAGCATCGCGGCGTGCTTGCCGGAACAGTTCATGTACACCGTGCGGGGCGGCCGCCCGGACGCGAGGACCTCGGCGCGGGCCAGTTCGTTGCCCGGCAGGTCCGCCGGGCACAGCAGGTCGGTCTCGTCGAAGCCGTACTCGTCGAGCAGGTCCTCGACGAGCTCGACGTGCTCGGACTCGCCTTCGTGCGACGCGGTCGCGATGGCCAGCTCGGCCGTGGTGCGCGGGACGAAACCGTTTCGCAGCAGTGCCGTGGCCTGCAGCGGTTTGTTCGACGACCGCGGATAGATCGGGGTGTGCACCTCGCCCAGCGAGATCAGCACCTCGCCCCGCGGGTCCAGGACGATCAGGGAACCGCGGTGCACGCACTCGCGGAACCCGGACCGCACCACCTCCACCAGTTCGACGCTCACATCGCCCCCTGCACCTGTCGTACGGCGAGCCGCCGGCGGACCTTCTCGACGAGGGTCGGCGACAGATCCTGCTGCTGTTCGAGCAGCACCGCGAGCCGATCCGGGTCGCGTCCGGTGAACATATCCCGGACGGTGACGCCGTGTGCGGGAACGGACACCACCTCGATCGGGTCGCCCGCGGCGACCGGGCCCTCGGCGACGACCTTCAGGTAGGCGCCGGTGTCGCCGCGGTCGGTGAAGCGTTTGACCCAGCGCGGCTCGGCCGCCCACGTGCCGAACGTGCCGCACGGGGTGCGCGGCTCGGTCACCTCGAGCACCAGACCCCCGGTGCCGACCGCCCACCGTTCGCCGATCACCGCGTCGGTCGTCGGGATGCCACTCAGCCGCAGGTTCTCACCGAACCAGCCGGCGGGCAGGTCCCGGCCGAGTTCGGACACCCAGCGCTGCGCCTCGTCCTCGCCGTAGACGTACACGGCCTTGAAGCGGCCGCCGTGGTGCTCGGTGTCGCACTGACGGTCGCCGGTGAGGCCGTGCGGGCCCACGTGCACCGGACCGGACACAGGACGCTTGTCGATGGCCGTGACGGGAACCCGGCGGCTACCGCTGTCCCGGATCGCGTGCACCACGCACACCGCGTCCACCCGGCCGGGCCGGATGTCTGCGGCGGTCACCGGCCGCGCAGCCGTTCGACGGCCCGGCGGCCCGCCTGGACACCGGTGTCGTCCGGAACCGAGTCCGCGTCGATGGCCGCGGCGCACGGACCGGCGACCAACGCGGTTCCGGCGGGAACTGTGCGCTTGATCAGCGCGAGCGCGATCGGGCCGAGTTCGTGGTGGTCGACGACGGTGCCCAGACGTCCCACGGTCCGGCCGTCCGCGGTGACCGGGTCACCGGGCTCGGGCCGTCCGTCGGCGGATCCGTCGAGGTGCAGCAGCACGAGGTGCCGCGGTGGCTTGCCGAGGTTCTCGACCCGCGCGACCGTCTCCTGGCCGCGATAGCACCCCTTGTCGAGATGCACGGCGCCGAAGCGGTCGGGCCCGCCGATCCAGCGGGCCTCGTGCGGGATGGTGCGCTCGTCGGTGTCGAGTCCGATGCGCGGGCGCACGGCCTCGACGCGCAGCGCCTCGAACGCCCAGGCGCCGGCGGCGCGGGCGCCCGCCGCGGTGAGCGCCCCGAACACCTCGGTGAGCTTCTCCCGGGGCACCAGCAGGTCGTACGAATTGCCGGTCGGCCACGGCATGCGCCGCACGAACCCACCGCCGGGCAGCGCGACCGCCTCGTACGGCCGGGCCGGCAGCGCCTCGATGCCGAGCGCGGTGAGGATGCGCGGGTCGCCGGACTCCGGGCCGAGCAAGCTCAGCACCGCCAGTTCGTTCCCGTCGCGGGGTTCGGCCTTGGCCCAGAAGACCATCTTGGTGAGGAACGCCAGCAGGTCGGGTCCGCGCGCGGGTTCGGTGTCGATCCATGTGACACCGTCGAGGTCGGTCTGCACGAAGTGGTGTTCGATTCGCCCGTTGGCGTCCAGGCTCAGGTTCTCGGCGGAGGTGCCGTCCGGCAGCGCCGCGACGTGCTGGCTCGAGATCGTGTGCAGCCACGAGAGCCGTTCCTCGCCGGAGATCGCGATGACGAACCGCGTCGACCGGTCGATCACCGCCGCTCCGAGCGTCGCGGCGCGCTGTTCACCGAGGGGATCGCCGTGGTGCCAGGGAAGTCCGGCATCGGGTGTGCCTGCGGGGGCGGCGACGGCGTCGGGGAGCGCGAGCAGTGGGCTTTCGGTCACGATCGGAAACTCGGCCACGACACCAGTCTATGGGGAACGAGGTCGTGGACCGCCAATGGATAGGGTGGGCGCCATGGCTGATCGGGTGCTGGTGACGCTGGACGGCGAGGTGCGGGACGCGGATGCGCCGCTGCTCCATGCCGACGATTTCGGTGTGCTGCGGGGGGACGGCGTCTTCGAGACATTGCTGGTGCGGGAGGGGCGGGCACGGACCGTCGATCGGCACCTGGCCCGGTTGGCGGCGTCCGCCGAGGCGGCGGGCCTGCCCGAACCGGATCGCGACGACTGGCGGCTGGCGATCGACCTGGCCGTCGAACAGTGGGGCAAGGACCGCGAGGGTGCGCTGCGGCTGGTGTACACCCGGGGCCGCGAGACCGGCGGCGGTCCGACCGCCTTCCTGCTGGTCACCCCGGTCGCGGAGCGGATCGAGGTGGCGCGGCGCGACGGCGTGTCGGTGGTGTCCCTCGAGCGGGGATTCTCGGTGGATCTGGCGTCGCGGGCGCCGTGGCAGCTCCTCGGCGCGAAGACGCTGTCGTATGCGACGAACATGGCGGCACTGCGGCACGCCGAGTCCCTGGGCGTGGACGACGTGATCTTCGTCAGCAGTGAGGGATGCGTGCTCGAGGGGCCGCGTTCGACCGTGGTGATCGCGCGCGGCCGGACGTTGCTGACCCCGCCCCCGGCGCAGGGGATCCTGCCGGGAACCACGCAGCAGGCGCTGTTCGAGGTCGCGGAACAACGCGATTTCGCGGCCCGGTACGAAACCCTCCGCCCGGCGGACCTCATCGTCGCCGACGGGGTGTGGCTGGTGTCGAGTGTGGCGCTCGCGGCGCGGGTCCATACCCTCGACGGGCATCCGCTCGAGCGGCGGGCGCTGGACCGCGAGGTCGAGGAACTGATCGATCTGGCGGTCGACACGATCGACTAGAGACCACGCGCCGCGGGCCTCCGGGTGAGCCGGGGCCCTCGTTCGGGACGACTGTGTTTGTGGACACCGTGTCCGTATCCGGGGCAAATAGCTACTACAGTTCGTAGTAACACCGGATCGTCCTCGCGCGCGTCGCGGGGCCGATACGTTGTGCACTGAATTCGGGTGTGTCAGCCCACAGCCCGGATTCGGCGATTGTTCCTGGGCGTCACCACGGAGTTGCCATGGATGTGTTGGACCTGTCCCGGTGGCAGTTCGGCATCACCACCGTCTATCACTTCATCCTCGTCCCGCTGACCATCGGCCTCGCGCCGATGATCGCGATCATGCAGACGATGTGGGTGGTCACGAAGAAGGACCACTGGTATCGCCTGACCAAGTTCTTCGGCAAGCTGTTCCTCATCAACTTCGCACTCGGTGTCGCCACCGGCATCGTCCAGGAGTTCCAGTTCGGCATGAACTGGAGCGAGTACTCCCGGTTCGTCGGTGACGTCTTCGGTGCGCCACTGGCCCTCGAGGGCCTCGTCGCGTTCTTCCTCGAGTCCACGTTCCTCGGCCTGTGGATCTTCGGGTGGACCCGGTTGCCGAAACTGCTTCACCTCGCGACGATCTGGCTGGTCGCGATCGGCGTGAACGCGTCGGCGTTCTTCATCATCTCCGCGAACTCGTTCATGCAGCACCCCGTCGGTGCGGTCTACAACCCGGAGACCGGGCGCGCCGAACTCACCAGCATCTGGACGCTCCTGACCAACAACACCGCTCTGGCCGCGTTCCCGCACGCCGTCGCCGGCGCCTTCCTCACCGCGGGCACCTTCGTCGCGGGCATCGCCGGCTGGTGGATGGTCCGGAATATGCGGCGCGCCAAGGACTCCGACGACGCCGTCGAGGCGGACCGGCTCGAGGGCGACGCGCGTGGCATCTTCCGTCCGGCCGCGCGGCTCGGCATGCTCGTGATGATGATCTCCGGCGTCGCCGTGATCCTCACCGGCGATGTCCAGGCCAAGCTGATGTTCGAGCAGCAGCCGATGAAGATGGCCTCCGCGGAATCGTTGTGCCACACCGAGGTCGACCCGAACTTCTCGGTCCTGACCATCGGCACGCACAACGACTGCGACGGTGTCACCCACCTCATCGAGGTTCCGTTCGTCCTGTCCTACCTCGCCGAAGGCAACTTCTCCGGCGTCGAACTGCAGGGTGTGCAGGATCTGCAGGAACAGTACGAGGGGCAGTTCGGTCCCGGCAACTACCGGCCCAACCTGTTCGTGACGTACTGGTCGTTCCGCGCCATGATCGGGCTCGGTGCGGGTTCGCTGGCCCTGGCGCTGGCGGGACTGTGGGTCACGCGCGGCGGCCGCGTCCCCGACCAGAAGTGGTTCGGACGACTGAGCATCCTCGCGATCCCGACCCCGTTCCTGGCCAACAGCGCAGGCTGGATCTTCACCGAGATGGGACGCCAGCCCTGGGTCGTGCACCCCAACCCGACCGGTGTCGACATGATCCGTCTCACCGTCGACCAGGGCGTCTCCGACAACGCCGGCGCCACCGTCATCACCTCGCTGGTCGCGTTCACCCTCGTGTACGCCGCCCTGGGCGTGGTGTGGTTCTGGCTGATCCGCCGCTACACGATCGAAGGGCCCCTGCCGCACGACGCGCACCCGCCGGGCGAGCACGACGAACCCGACGACGGCCGGCCCAAGCAACTGTCCTTCGCGTACTAGGAGAGCACGATCATGGGACTTCAAGAGCTCTGGTTCGTCCTCATCGCGGTGCTGTTCACCGGATACTTCGTGCTCGAAGGCTTCGACTTCGGCGTCGGCATGCTCATGCCCGTCCTCGGACGGGGCAGGGACGAGGTCGCCGACACCCGGCGGCGCGTGCTGCTCAACACGATCGGGCCGGTGTGGGACGGCAACGAGGTGTGGCTGCTCACCGCCGGCGGGGCGCTCTTCGCGGCGTTCCCCGAGTGGTACGCGACGTTGTTCTCCGGGTTCTACCTGCCGCTGCTGCTGATCCTGCTCGCCCTCATCGTGCGGGTCTGCGCGATCGAGTACCGCGGCAAGATCGACGACCCGACCTGGCGTCGCCGCTGGGACCTCGGCATCATCGCCGGATCCTGGGTGCCGGCCGTCCTGTGGGGTGTGGCGTTCGCCAACATCGTCCGCGGCGTCGCGATCGACGAGAACAAGCAGTACGTCGGCGGGTTCTTCGCGCTGCTGAACCCGTACGCGCTGCTCGGTGGTGTCACCACGGCACTCGTGTTCGCCTTGCACGGCGCGGTGTTCCTCGCGCTGAAGACCGGTGACGAGGTCCGCGGCGACGCGGTGAAACTCGCGCACCGCCTGTCGATTCCGACGGTCGTCGTGGCCGGCGCGTTCGTGCTGTGGACGCAACTCGCCTACGGCAAGACCTGGACCTGGATCCTCGTGGCGGCCGCCGCGGTCGCGTTGCTCGCCGTGGTCGCACTCACCCGCGCCGAGCGGGAAGGCTGGGCGTTCGTGTTCACGACCGTCGCGATCGCGGGCACGATCGTGCTGCTGTTCGGCTCGCTGTTCCCGAACGTCATGCCGTCGACGCTGAACGAGGCGTGGTCGCTGACGATCGAGAACGCGTCGTCGAGCCCGTACACGCTGAAGATCATGACGTGGGCCGCCGTCCTCGTCACCCCGGTCGTCCTGATCTACCAGGGCTGGACGTACTGGGTCTTCCGCCAGCGCATCTCGACCCATCACATCCCGAAGTCGATCGGCCTGCCGATCGGAGCGGGCCGGTCGTGACCACCCCCGACGTGGCCCCCGCGCACCGTCTCGATTCTGCGGAATCCGGCGGTGCGCGGGGGCGTCGTCGCCCGATCGATCCGCGGTTGTGGCGCTACTCGGCGTCCGTCCGCGGATATCTCGTCCTGTCCGTCGTCGCCGCGCTCATCGACGTCGCGGCAATCGTGGTGTCCGCGTTGATGATCGGCCGGATCCTCGCCGGGGTCATCACCACCGACGCCCGCGCCCTCGGGGACTGGCGTACCGACCTGATCGTGCTCGCCACGGCGATCGCGGTGCGCGTCGTCACCAGCTGGGTGCGCAGCCGCTACGCGCACCGTTCCGCGAGCCGTGTCGTCGCCGAACTCGAACACGAGGTGCTCGCCGCGGCCGCGGCGACGCCGCCCCGCGACCTGGATCCGCGCCGCGACGAGATCGCCACTGTGCTCACCCGCGGACTCGGCGGCCTCACCGAATACCTCACCGGCTACGTGCCGGCGCTGCTGCTCGCGGTCGTGTCCACCCCGATCGTGCTCGTCGCCATCGCGACCCAGGACCTCACCTCCGCGATCGTCGTCGCCGTGACCTTGCCGCTCATCCCGGTGTTCATGATCCTCATCGGCCTGCTCACCAAGGGTCGCGCCGACCGCACGCTGCGCACGATGACCACCCTGTCCGCGCAGCTGCTGGACCTGCTCGCGGGCCTGCCGACCCTGCGCGCGCTCGGTCGTGAGAAGGGACCCGCGGGCCGCGTCCGCGAACTCGGGGACGACCACCGCCGTGCCACCATGTCGGCGCTGAGGGTCGCGTTCCTGTCCGGTTCGGTGCTCGAATTTCTCGCGACCCTGTCGGTGGCGCTCGTCGCCGTCGGTATCGGGTTGCGTCTCGTCGTCGGCGGGATGCCGCTCGAGGCCGGGATCGTCGCGTTGATCCTCGCGCCCGAGGCGTATCTGCCGCTGCGCACCGTGGGCGCCAAGTTCCATGCCGCCGAGGACGGAATGGCCGCGGCGGAAAGGGCTTTCGCGATCCTCGATACCGCGTCTCCGGCCGCCGTCGCGCCCGTGGCCGGCCGCGCACTCGACGCCCGTGGTCGCGACCTCGTGCTCGACGGCGTGTCCGTCGCGGGTCGCGACGGCTACGCCCCGCACGCCCTCGACGCGGTGTGCCGTCCCGGCACGATCACCGTGCTCACCGGCGCCAACGGCGCCGGCAAGAGCACCACGCTGCTCGCGATCCTCGGCCTCGCCGAACCCTCCTCCGGTCGCGTCCTGATCGGCGCCGACGAAGTGTGCGGCACCGACGTCTGGTGGTCGCAGGTCGCCTGGCTGCCGCAGCGGCCGGTCCTGCTGCCCGGGACCCTCGCCGACAATCTCGCGCTCACCGGCGTCGACGCCACCTCACCCGACCTTGTAAATGTCTGTGCCGCAACAGGATTCGACGAAGTGCTGGACGAACTCCCGGACGGATGGGACACCCGGGTCGGAGCCGGTGGAACCGGCCTGTCCCTCGGCCAGCGGCAACGTCTCGCGCTGACCCGCACCCTCGCGTCCCCGCGTCCGGTGCTGCTGCTCGACGAACCCACCGCGCACCTCGACACCGCGACCGAGGCGACCGTCCTGGCCGCGCTGCGCGAACGCGCGGACCGCGGCGCGACCGTCGTCGTCGTCGCGCACCGGCCCACCCTGCTGGCCGCCGCCGACACGGTCGTGGAGGTGACCGCACGATGACCGAGCGACCCGGAGTTTCCGAGCGAATGTATCGCTCGTCTCCTTCAACAGAGCGAACGGTACATTCGCTCGGAAAAACGGGGGGTGGCCGACAGGGCCGTCCGATGGGCGATCTTCGCCGCGCCATGGCCCTGCTCGAACTCGAACCGCGCCGCGTCCTCGTCGCCGTCGCGGCCGGTGTCGCGACCCTCGGGGCCGCGCTG
>Ga0182742_1003940_pt1 | contig 13931 bp, 14 predicted proteins | sample eDN5th37CBELigMG_FD_128880 | JGI IMG/M metagenome (GOLD analysis project Ga0182742, IMG submission 128880) | Enriched Miracle-Growth compost microbial communities from Emeryville, California, USA - eDNA 5th pass 37_C BE-Lig MG (version 2)... ... | reverse complement strand
TGGTCAAATGGAAAGACAAGCCTTGGCTACTATTTAGCGAAGGGATTTGAAGGAAAAGGGATTATGTCCAAAACCGTTCGCGCTTTAACCAATTACGCTTTTTTTGAGCTTGGCTTAAACCGCGTTGAAATCCGCTGCGGAGTCGGAAACAAAAAGAGCCGAAATATCCCAGAACGTCTTGGGTTTGTCCAGGAGGGAATTATCCGCGATGGTGAGTTTCTTTACGATCATCATCATGATTTAGCAGTGTATGGCATGCTAAAGCATGAGTGGAAAGCGTAAAAATATTTGATGCGGGTACAATAAAATGTAAGGAGGTGAAACTCCTTACATTTTTTTGTGAGGATATGTATGGTTCTTAATATTTTTCTTCTAGTCCTTCTAATTGCCTTAACTGCGTTTTTTGTTGCTTCGGAATTTGCGATTGTCAAGGTCCGTTCTTCTCGCATAGATCAGCTGATAGCTGAAGGCAATAACAAGGCAATCGCCGCTAAAAAGGTAATTTCCAATCTTGATGAGTCCTTATCAGCATGCCAGCTGGGCATCACGATTACAGCTTTAGGTATAGGCTGGCTAGGAGAACCAACGGTGGAAAGGCTGCTTAAGCCTATATTCGAAAAGTTCGCTTTACAGGCGTCTGTATCCAGTATTCTTTCCTTTATCATAGCCTTTTCCGTAATTACCTTTTTACATGTGGTTATTGGTGAGCTTTCACCCAAAACATTTGCCATTCATAAGGCAGAGGACATCACGCTTGCCTTTGCCCAGCCGCTAACTTGGTTTTACAAGGTCATGTTTCCTTTTATCTGGATCCTAAATCATTCGGCAAGATTTGTTACGAGTCTGTTTGGATTAAAACCAGTGTCTGAGCTTGAAATAGCCCATTCAGAGGAAGAATTGCGCATCATTCTTTCGGAAAGCTTAAAAAGCGGCGAAATAAATCAATCCGAATACAAATACGTCAATAATATTTTTGAATTCGATAACCGAATTGCCAAAGAAATTATGGTTCCCCGAACAGAGATCGTCTGCCTTGATGAGGGGGCAACGCTCTCTGAGGTGCTGGAAATCGTTTTAAATGAAAGATACACGAGATATCCTGTTATCATGGATGGTGACAAGGACAATGTCCTTGGAATTATCAATGTTAAGGAAATTCTCACTGATTGCATACGAAAACAATGTGAAGAGAAAAATCCGGTCACCCAGTATATAAAACCAGTTATTCGTGTGATTGAAACCGTGCCAATTCATGATCTTCTCGTAAAAATGCAGAAGGAACGATCACATATGGCCATATTGTTTGATGAATATGGCGGAACGGCAGGATTAGTAACTGCTGAAGATATACTCGAGGAAATCGTCGGTGAAATTCGTGACGAATTCGATGCCGATGAGCTCCCATTCGTACAAAAAATCGAACCTGACCATTATATTTTGGATGCCAAACTCCTTATTGAAGATACAAATGATTTACTTGGAACCGAAATTGATGAGGATGAGGTAGATACAATCGGAGGCTGGGTCCTTACGCAGAAGTTCGATCTGGAAAAGGGCGATTTCGTCACCTTTGATGGCTATCAGTTCATTATTAAAGAAATTGACGGCCACCATATTCAATACATCGAGGTAAAAAAAACAAAAAAAGAAGCTGATGCAAATTTGGATCAATAGCTTACAAAAGCATCTGATCCAATTGGCTCAGCTTTTATTACTTTATCTGAAAATTCAAACTCATATTTCCCCTTTTTTCCTAATAAATTAAAGTAACCTATTTATTGTAAAGTATTACGTTTGACTGAACGGTTTTATCTAACATATAATTATAATAAAACAAATTTTTATCAAAAGAAAATTGGGGTGATCAGATGGGGCAGTTTGTCAAATTAATGTGATAGCATCTATTGCATATGTATCAAAACGAACCATTGATTACTGTTCGAAATATAGGAATGCTATTCAAAAGAAAAGATTAAGAGTACGCTAGAATTATAGTTTAGTACAATTTTTCACTTTATCAGGAGGTGACTCCTTTCCTGCAAAGCGCAGGCTAAGGAAACTTATTTGGACATATTTAACTTGGTTATTATAGCCATTTTAATTGCTTTGACGGCATTTTTTGTGACTTCAGAATTTGCCATTGTGAAGATAAGAGGTTCAAGAATTGATCAGTTGGTTGAAGAGGGAAATAAAAGTGCACTTGCAGCAAAGAAAGTAATCAGTAATCTGGATGAATATTTATCTGCCTGTCAGTTAGGTATTACAATTACGGCTCTTGGAATTGGGTGGCTCGGGGAACCGACTATTGCCCACATGCTAAAGCCTGTCCTTGACAAATTGAACATTCCATTGTCTGCTGGCCATATACTTTCTGTTGGAATTGCCTTTGCCCTTATAACCTTCCTGCACGTAGTTGTAGGAGAATTGGCGCCAAAAACACTTGCGATTCAAAAAGCGGAAAAAGTAACCCTGTTGACTGCCCGACCGTTAATTATGTTCTACAAGGTAATGTACCCATTTATATGGGCTTTAAACGGGTCTGCTCGACTAATTTCCAGACTTTTTGGCCTAAAGCCTGTCTCTGAACACGAACTCGCTCATTCTGAAGAAGAACTTCGAATTATTTTATCTGAAAGCTATGAAAGTGGCGAAATCAACCAATCAGAGTTTAAGTATGTAAATAAAATTTTTGATTTTGATGACCGAATTGCCAAAGAAATTATGGTGCCAAGAACAGAAATTGTTTCATTTTCAAAAGACGACACCGTTGAAGGCTTTTTGCAGACAGTTTATGAAGAAAAGTTCACCCGTTATCCGATTATTGATGGAGATAAGGATCATATCATTGGCTTAGTCAACATTAAAGAGGTCCTGACAGATCTTATCAAAAACAGAGACTTAACAACAAATAAGCTGGAAACCTATACCCGTCCAATTATTAGGGTAATAGATACGATTCCGATTCATGATCTTCTTCTTAAGATGCAAAAGGAAAGAATTCATATGGCTATCTTAATGGATGAATATGGCGGAACATCCGGTCTTGTAACGGTTGAGGATATTATTGAAGAAATTGTCGGAGAAATCCGCGATGAATTTGATATGGATGAGATTCCGGAAGTACGGAAAATCGGTGACGAACATTATATTTTTGATTCAAAGATACTTGTCAGTGAGGTTAATGACCTTTTAGGAACTGATATCAATGATGAAGATGTTGATACGATCGGCGGATGGATCTTAACAGAAAATTATGAAGCCAAACAGGGGGATTCCATTCAATTTGGACCCTACTCCTTCAAGATTATTGATATGGAGGAACATCATATCAAGTATGTGGAAGTGACAAAAGTTCCTGAAAATCAAACCGAGAATGAAAATGACAACACGCCCTCAAAATCAATACCCTTGACAGAAACTCAAGTCGTTTAATTGGGGCTAAAATAAAAAAAATCGGCGAAATGAAGTTCTCGCCGATTTTTTTTATTCTTCCTTTTCCGGGAATCGAATGGTAAACTCCGTCCCCTCTCCTTTTTGACTGCTGACCTCAATCTTTCCCTTATGCAGCTGAACAAGCTGTTTGACAATAGAAAGACCGATGCCGAATTCTCCGAAGGCTGTCCCTGTTCTTGAAAGATCAGCCTTGTAAAACCGATCCCAAATGGATTCAATTTCCTCAGGGTCAATTCCTATCCCTGTATCTTCGATATCAATAACAATTTCATGATCTTCTTTTCGGCCTGTTAAGGCAATATGCCCATTTTCTGTGAATTGGTTACTGTTTTTCACGATATTAATCAAGATTTGGGTCAGCCTGTCATAGTCAGCAAAAACCTTCAGTCCCTCATCACAGCTGATGGTGATTTCATTATTCTTTTGCTTTGCCTGCAGCATTAATTGCTCTTTTACAACCTCAAACGCTTCATGCAAGTTTACCTCTTCTTTATTAAGCTTCAATTGATTAGATCTTATTTTCTCATAATCAAGATTTTCATTGACAAGCCTGATCAGTCTTTTTGCCTCCCGGTCAATTAAGCCCATAGCTTTATCAATGCCTTCTTCTGGAATCAATTGATTCTTAATCCCTTCAGCCAGTCCGCTGATGGTGGTTAATGGCGTTCTCATTTCATGGGAAACATCGGCAATAAACTTCCTTCGTCTATTTTCGAGTCTCTCTATTTCTTCGCTGGATCTTTTTAATTTTGCCGCCATATTATTAAAATCTGTTGCCAGCTGGCCAATTTCATCCTGATTGATGTCTGGAACATGAACATCGTAATTCCCCGCACTGATCATCGAAGTCGCATTCCGGATATCTTTAATTCGCTTTACAATGCTTTTAGAAAATATAAAGCTGATAAATAGCGCAGCTGTCAATGAGATAGCAATCGTATAGAACAAAAACCGATTTAATTGGCTAATCATCTGCATGGTGCCTGTTATAGGAGCAAGAAGCAGGATTCCCCCGGCAAGCTTGTCCCCTTGCATCAGCGGAAGCGCTACAAGTGAGACCTCCTGGCCGAATCGTTTAATATCATGCTTAACAGAAACTTTTTTCCCAGCGGAAATAGCTGTCCATTCTTTTTCTGTTAATTGAATCAGCGGCGCACTTTTTAATTTTGGATAGACAATCTTCCCCTCGTAATTAAAGAGCAGATACTGAATATGCCTAGTATCAAGAATTTGGCTGTATTCACTCAAGAACTCTTCTGTTCCTTCGAAACGGACGGTTAAATCTGTCAGTATCTGCTCCCCGTAATCCTCAAGCTCCTCCACCTTATTTTGAAAAATATAGTTTTCAACAAATTGACTAAAGGACAAACTCAAAATCATAAAAGCTAGAATAAGAATGCTGATCTGGCTGATCAGCAGCTGATAAAAGAATTTAATTCTCATCCTCTGTCACCGTTTCATCAAACTTATAGCCAATGCCCCAAACAGTTTGAATGAACGGCTGCTGAGCTGTGCCTATCTTTTTTCTTAGCCGCTTAATATGGACATCTACTGTCCGTTCATCCCCATAAAACTGGTATCCCCACACCCTGTCCAATAGCTGCTCGCGCGTAAATACCTGCTTTGGATTTTTAATAAAATAATAAAGTAAATCAAATTCCTTTGGAGTAAGATTTGTCAGCTGCTTTCCGTTAAAGAAAACCTCACGGGAGTCCTTATTAATTTTAAAATATTGGCTGGTGATGACATTTTCCTCTGCCTTTCCGGGTGCATCTGAATGGAAACGCCGTGTCACTGCCTTAATCCGCGCCATTAATGCCAGTGGGCTAAAAGGCTTTGTCACATAATCATCTGCTCCCATTTCGAGCCCAAGCACCTGATCAGAGTCACTATCTTTGGCAGTCAGCATAATAATCGGAACTTGGCTAAGCTCCCTGATTTTTCGGCAAAGTGTCACACCATCCATGATCGGAAGCATCCAATCTAGAATAATTAAATCCCAGTGCCCTTTATTAAAATGCTCAAAGCCATCCTGGCCATTATGGACAAAGACTCCTTCATATCCTTCCTTCATAAAAAACATTTCAAGCATTGAACAAACACTTTCATTATCTTCTACAACTAGAATCCTCATAAAAAAACACCTTCCCCATTTATCGGCTGATATCCAAATTATTTTTATGTTCATAAAAAGATTTATTAGAAACCTATTTTTTCCACATTTGTTTATCGTTTCTGGACATGCTAAACCTATAATCCTATTCTAAACTAAAAAAGGAGAGTTAAAAAGAAATGAGAAAGCAATGGTTCATTACTTTTGCATTAGGACTTCTGCTTCTTGGCACCACCCTAGTTCATACACCTAATGCTGCCGCACAAAATCAGACAGGAACAGAGCAAAAAGGTGACCAGGAGTACCAGCATGATTTTATTAAACAGGATGAAATGGACCGCCTCTTAAAGGAAGGCCATTCCAAAAAGGATATACTAAAAGCAGCGCATATTGCCAAATATGCTGATAAAAACATTGATGAAGTTCTTAAAACCTATAAAGAAAAAGGCTCTTGGGAAGAAACAGCTCAGCACTATGGTCTTGATCTTGAAAAGATGAAAAAAGACTGCCATGAGAAAAAGGAAAAATTCCTTCAGGAACACAAAGATGATGTTATTGATGAAGTAGCCGAATATACTGGTAAAACAGAGGAAGAAATTAACGGATGGGTCAATAATGGGGTTCCATTAAGATTTATTGTAGCAGGTGCGGCGATGGCAAAGGCAAGTGGTAAAGATCTTAGTGAGATTGTACAGATGAAACAGGATGGGAAAAGCTTTAAAGAAATAATGGAAGGTCTTGGAGTTAATAAAGAAAAAATGCATCAGGAAATGAAGACATTAATGAAGAAGATCAAAGAAGACATTAAAGATTAATGATAAAGGCTGCCCAATTGGCAGCCTTTTGTGTTTATGAAAGATAAGCAAAATAAGCAATAAATGCAATACATAATCCGTACATGATTGGATGAATTTCCTTTGTCTTGCCTAAAGCAAGCATCGTAATCGGATATAAAATAAACCCTAAAGCAATTCCTGTTGCTATGCTGTATGTCAGCGGCATCATAAGAATCGTAATGAACGCTGGAATGGCAATTTCAATTTTTCCCCAATCAATGTTCTTTACCTCCATTGCCATTAACGCTCCGACAATAATCAAAGCGGGAGAGGTCACCTCAGCCGTAATCACACTTAATAACGGAGAGAAAAATAAAGCAATCGCAAACAGGGCCGAAATGATAATGGATGTAAAACCCGTTCTTCCCCCTGCTGCAATACCTGCGGTTGATTCAATCATTGATGCCGTTGTAGACGTTCCAAGAATAGATCCAATGACGGTCGTTCCTGAATCAGCAAGAAGTGCTCTGCCTGCGTTTGGAATTTCATTATTTTTCATAATCCCTGCCTGGCTGGCGATGGCAATTAATGCACCAGCTGTATCAAAGAAGGCAACGAATAAAAAGGTAAAAATTACAGCAATCATTTCCGGGGTAAAAATGGTATCAAGATGCAAAAATACTTCACCAAATGTAGGCTTAAGACTCGGAATGGCCCCGATAATTTTATCTGGGCGTTCTATCACACCTAAGATCATCCCAGCTACAGAGGATATGGCCATACCGTAGAAAATAGCCCCCTTCACACCCCTGACAAGCATGATAATCGTAATAATAAACCCGAAAATAGCTAATCCTGTTCCGGCAGACTTAAGATTTCCGATGGCAACATACGTCCCTTCACTAGCAACAATCAGGCCTGCATTTTTAAGCCCGACAAAAGCAATGAAAAAGCCAATTCCGGCGCCAATGGCATGCTTTAAATCTTTTGGAATGACATTGATTATTTTTTCACGAATTTTTAATAAACTTAAAATAACAAACAGTATTCCAGAAACAAATACACCTGTTAAGGCCGTTTCCCAGGGAATTCCCATTCCAATACAAACTGAAAAGGTAAAAAATGAATTAAGCCCCATACTTGGAGCAATCCCGATTGGATAGTTGGCTAAGATTCCGATGAGCAATGAACCTATAATAGCTGAAAATGCTGTAGCAGTAAAAACTGCTCCTTTATCCATACCTGCCTGGCTTAATATAATAGGATTAACAACTAAAATATATGCCATTGACAGAAAAGTGGTTAAGCCAGCAATCGTCTCTTGTTTAAAATTCGTTCCTCTTTCTTGGAACTGAAAATATTTATCCATAGAATTTTCCCCTTTTGTAAAAATAAAAAAAGCTCCGCATCATGCGAAGCTGCCATATTTTCCACAGGAGAAGGATTTGCCATATGGCAAAATTCTCACTCCTGTAGTCAAGCTATTTCCGGCAGCTTGGTAGAGACATCCAATCCATATTATTGGATATATACAGGAAAAATATAATTCTTATATAATGTTAATAATTCTAACAAAGGGAAAAAAGGCAGTCAATTTAATCATTTATTCAGACTTTCAGATCATTTTTCATGTAATTGGCTGTGTTAAATCTAATTCAATGGCTTTTAACTGAGCAATGTTACTAAAATTTGTATGATTGTTAAGGTATTGTAAAAAATACAGAAAAAAGTGATATAATAGAATAGTTAATAAATTAAATTATGAGGGGGAAGTATATGATCGAAACACCAACAGAACAAGTAGCTATTCAGACCGTACATAAGGGTTTAAGTAAAATAAAAATAATAAAGGTTATTTTTTTTATAACCTTCGGATCAACCTTAATGGGTGTAGGAATTGAGGAGTTTCTAGTTCCAAACAAAATTTTAGACGGCGGAATTACGGGAATTTCCATCATTTTGTCGCACCTGACTGGAATTAAGCTTGGTGCCTTTATCTTCACATTAAATATCCCCTTTTTTTATATAGGATATAAACTGATTGGTAAAACATTCGCTCTTTCCACATTGCTGGGAATTACTGTTCTTTCTGTTTCCACAGCTCTTCTTCATGATGTGCCTGTCTTTACATCTGATCCGCTCCTTGCTACAGTTTTCGGCGGGATGATTCTGGGAGCAGGTGTTGGTATTGTCATTCGATATGGCGGTTCTTTGGATGGAACAGAAATTCTGGCCATCATTGCAAATAAAAAACTTCCTTTTTCAGTTGGCGAAATCGTCATGTTCTTCAATATCTTTATTTTCACCTCAGCTGGTTTTGTATTCGGATGGAACAGAGCCATGTATTCGGTATTAGCATACTTCATAGCCTATAAAACGATAGATATCGTTATTCAGGGACTTGATGAATCCAAATCAGTCTGGATTATCAGCGAACGTCACCAAGATATTGGGGAAGCCCTGTTGGCAAGACTTGGACGAGGTGTCACCTATTTAAATGGTGAAGGTGCTTTTACAGGGGACGATAAAAAAGTCATTTTCTGCGTGATTACACGCTTAGAAGAAGCTAAACTTAAGTCTATAGTCGAGGAGCTCGACCCAAATGCTTTTCTAGCCGTAGCGAATATTTCAGAGGTCAGAGGCGGCCGCTTCAAAAAAAGCGCCATCCACTAAAAAGCGGAAGGCGCCCGTTTAGCGGCGTATGGGTCTGGAAAATTCTAGTATAGGCATAAAGTGATTGAACTAACTATTCTTGTTTTTGATATAGATTATTAAACATTCGTTTCATAAAATAATCATCTTCACATTTTTCCCGAATGAACGGAATCTTCTTTCCCTTTTTTATCTGTGTATCTTTTACTGCCCAGGTCTCCTGGCTGCGCTCGATATGAACAGCTATATTCTGGTTTTCGAGGTCCTTATAGAAAATATAAGCAGTATTAGGGTCGCCATGGAAAAAATAAATTCTTTTTTCACCAACAGATTTTCCTTCCATAAGCTCCTTCAAGCTTTCCAGCATGTTAGTTTTTTCGCCCGAAAGGACAGTATATTTCATAAGGTCAATAAAATTCACGTACATGCTTTGATCAATAATTTCATCATATTTATGTCCAAAGCTTGAAAAAATATCTTCCATAACTGCTTCGTTATATTCCTTATTTCTTATATCCTGCTTCTTTGCACAATCCACTTCCTGTTTTTTCTCATTATTTATCGCCAACGCAGTCACTGGCAGGATGGAATGAACAAGCAAAAAGCATATCGCAAATAAAAGTGTTATTTTCTTCATTGGATCACCTCGCCTGTATTTTTCCAAAACCCATGATATTTATTCATGAAAAAAAGCTTGTCCCAAGCGGTTTAAAAATCCCCGCTGGGAACAAGCCTTTTAATGACATTCACTTTCATTTCCGCTTAGTACAATTGCATTTCTGCCTGCATCGTACTCAACGACTAGATCATCAGCTTCAGCGATAATTTGGGGATCAATCGCCACCTGAATTTCGTTAATAGTAAGGACTTTATCATTTTCGTTTGGCTCATCCAGAGCCATCCCCAATTGTGGCCCTCCTCAGCCAAAGCCGGCGAAATAAACGCGGATGCCGCTTGAATTCTTATCCACAAGGATCTGCTTTAACAGATCACGGGCTTCGTCTGTAATAATCATCGATTGCCTTCCTCTCTCTTGATAAGTATGAAAATCCTGTTTATAAAATAACATTATTACATCATTTATGTAAACTATAACTGCCCGCCAAACAATAAACAGGAGGATAAACTCCTCCTGTTTGTTAGATATATTTTCTATGAATACTCTTTCCATCGTAAGTAAAGAGCATATTTTTCCCCTCAACAATGGTTTCCATATGGACATTTCGTCCCCAAAGCTGCTGGATATATGGGAGGACTTTTTCAAGATATTTAAGGTCCAGCTCGATGCCTTCAAACCAGTGCTTTAAATACAATTCTCCATTTTTCATATAGTCTCCATCATTTACTGTCAGATATGGAAAACCGCCATTTACACGCATATTGACAAGCTGGTCACGAACATGTTCCCATTGCTTGTCGACAACCTTATAATCCTTGCCCTGCTTCTGGAATAAATACATATCCTCACGCATGACCAAATCTTTTGTCAGGTAATTGCGCAGGAAAGAGATATCTGATTCGATTTCACGCACTTCAAATATTTTCTCACGGCCTGATCCGGGTTTGATCCCATGAGCCTTCATTTCTTCTGTCGGACTGTTATATCTCTCTTCAATATCTTCAAAAATCTTTAATCCGAGGTAATATGGATTAATACTTGTTCTTGACGGCTGGACAACACCTGCATTCAGCTTAGCAAATTCAAGGGCTTCTGCGCTTGTTAAATCCATTTCCCGCAGTATACGCTGATGCCAATATGACGCCCAGCCTTCGTTTCGCATAGGTGTTTAATCGTTTTTTTGCTTAATTACAAAAGAATGGCAATCATTAAGATCTTCATTGGAGGGAAAATAATAAAAAAAATTTGACGCTGCAATGGGGATGAGAAATTAATGAAAAAGTTAGCCATATTAATCATGGTCTTTAATGGAATTTCCCTTCCGGTTCAACAAGTAAAGGCAGATTCTTTAATGAAATGGGAAGATGTTGCATCTATGCAAATTAACCGCACGTCCGGGGGGACACGAACTTTCAATGAAAATGATGGTATTGAAGCATTCGTCATCCAAAAGGTGATTGAATGGATTAACACAGCAAGCCATGTAAAAGAAACATTAGAATTAATTAGTAAAAAAACTCCGATTGCCGTATTAAAAATTAAAATGAAAAACGGTGATATTGCTATAATAGAACCTGCTTATGACTGCCATGTTCAAAATCAAACAAAATTTTGTACGCTGGCAGATGGTGATGTCATACTTACCCAAAAGAATCAAAAGCTTCGATTGAGATCAATTGAGCTTTTTGATTGGCTTCTGACAGGATGGAAACATGAAAGTACAACGCCACCTCAAGATACCAAAGAAATGATGGTCAATGATATATTAATGCTTTTATTAGGTCCAGAAATTGATAAAGCGGTAAGTAATTATTACTCTGACTATTTAACTTATTCGCCATCGGTCTATCCTTACCAAGTTGAAATCGTAAATGTAAAAAGAATTGGTGGGTTCCGTACCTTTCATTTTTTAATAACATTAGAAACTACACCAGTAGTTGGAGCACATAACCCAGTAGGAAAGGACAGGTTAACGTTTGAAATAGCACCAACAATACCTGATCAAATTAAGTTAAAGACTTTTCAGCATCTCGAATCATATGAACTTCCTCCGCACTTGCAAAACTTAATAAAACGGAAAGCTCAGTAAACAAGTTACTGCTTGGAGATATTCAAGCAAAAAACTCACCGTTTCTGGGGAGTATTTTATTTGTTTTTTTATTTCCTTATTTATTTTAACCATTATTATATATATTTGTGATCATTATGGCTAATCCAATTAAATTTGTCCTTTGGAAAAAATAGCGTTCATTTCATTAGCCCCTCCCTTGAGCATGTATACTTTGCCATGAAAATCCACTATTTTTGCTGAAGAAAGAAAAAGATGGGATTACGGATAATTATCTAATCCTAAATTGCTCAGTCCAAAATGGACTGAGCAATTGCTGTTTTATTTCACGCTAATTGAAATAGCATTCATTAGTTGGAAAGGTACGACAGTTTTTTATTTATTTGTCCTTAGAATGTCACTAATAATCTCCGCAAGGATATCTGCGGTTCTGTATTCTTCTTCCAACGTGTTTTCAAAGCCTCCAATTTCTAACAGAACGGAGTTATCTAAAAGGTCTTGATTATAGGTATTTTGATTAGGGTTGTTTTTAACTATGACTCCTTTTGATAAGCCAGGATATTTTAGTTCAAGTTTATTATGGAGGAGCTCTGCATTCTTAAAATTTTCTTCAAAATTGCTGCTTGACCGAGATACGATAAACGCAACTGTTGGGTAATCTTTTCCGTTTAAGTTAATCGTTGTGTCGCTTCTTTTTTCGGCACCCCGGTGTATATCAAATACCATTTTAATACTTTTGTTCTTCTCTAAGGCGGTATTTATTACGTTTCTTGATACCTCATAGGACTTAGTAAAGGATAAACCTCTCTCTTTTAGAATTCCCATGATATTGGTTTTATCGTGGATGGAATTAATATTCTTCTTCTTTAACGATTCGCTTAATCTTTCTCCGACTAAAGATATATTTTTATTTTCATGAAATGCTTCGCTAGGTTCGTTTGTTTTTGATTCAGTTGCAAATGATTCTTTATTGTGAGTCTGATATATATAAACTAAAGGATCTTGGCTATTTATTGAAGATGGTGAATTTACTTCTCCAAGGGAGTATAGATTATTGGATATTGTATCTTTTCCCCCATAAAAGAAAAACCAGGAAATTGCTAAAGCGCATATTATAAAACTGGTTGAAGCAAAAGAAAATTGTATCATTCTTCTTTTTCTTTTTTGTTTCCTGGCAATTTGTCTCAGTTTCTTTGAAGTTTCTGATACAAAGTCTTCTCTGGGGTCGAGCGGAAAAGATTCTTTAATTAGGTCAAACAAATCCTTATCAGTTTGCATTCCCAATAACCTCCTCTGCATTCATCCTTAGTTTCTTTTTAAGTTCTTTTAAGGCTCTGTGATAATCCACTTTAACCTTAGATTCACTGCATTGAAGAATTTCAGCTGTCTCCTTTATTGAAAATTCATTAATGCCTCTGAGGATCACTACTGCCCGATAATTCGGTTTTAATTTTGAAATAGCGGTGTGAACAAGCCTTTTAATCTCATTTTGTTCAATTAATTCATTAGGTTCTTTTTCAGTTGAAGCCATTTTTTTAAAAAAACCTTCCTTAAATATTGAATAGAATTTTTTCTTTCTATAATGGTCAATGGCTGCGTGTTTTGCTATTGAAAAAATCCAGGTCTTTAAGCTGCCAGTGGTAAAATTAGATAAATTATTAAGTACGCGAATAAATACTTCTTGTGTTAAGTCTTCTGCATCATTTTGATTTCCAGTAAAACAAATAAGAAACCTGTACACATCTAAATAATGTTGCCGATAGATTTCAATAATTTTATCTTCTAAGTCCTCGAAATTATGCAATACTTCGCCTCCTCATTTATGTTTTCATTTATTAATCGTTCGAGCATTGTGAAAAGTTACAACATTTTAGTTCATTGTTAATGTTGATGACAAAAAGCTTTTGAAATGGAGTTTTTATAAAAGACCCGTATAATTGGTTGTATCCTTTCCTATAATTACCAGATACGTTACTAAATTCTGTGTTGATCACTTGTTTAACCTTCAACAGGTATCCTGGTAAAATTAAAGTGCAATGATTGCTTTATTAAAGTAAAATTTGGTTTAATTAAAAAGACAAAAATAAGTACATATTTTTAACTATGTAAATTTACAGGTGTTACTTTATTTATGTAAAGCGATTAAAGATTTTAAACAACAGTAAATAGAGATTTAAAAACCCCTCTCTTTTCAAAAAGGAAATTTTATTAGAGTTTTATAACAAAGGTAATATTACAATTAATAGATTA
>Ga0182742_1003939_pt1 | contig 13934 bp, 16 predicted proteins | sample eDN5th37CBELigMG_FD_128880 | JGI IMG/M metagenome (GOLD analysis project Ga0182742, IMG submission 128880) | Enriched Miracle-Growth compost microbial communities from Emeryville, California, USA - eDNA 5th pass 37_C BE-Lig MG (version 2)... ... | reverse complement strand
ATAGTGATTTTCGTGATCAAGGTGGCAATTGTAAACTAATACATTTTTTCCACTTATTTTGTTCTTAAAGCGAGCCCAGGTACAAATTCTTGGAATTCTATTCCCATAGGTTTTTGAGCCAGGATAATAGGGTAATTCTGATAACCAAAATGTATTTGCTTCTTCTATTTCCCATTTATCGTTTAAGTAAAAAATTGGAACTGCCTCTCCCTGTTCACTTCCTTCCTCTCTCCCCCTTCCATACCAGCTATAAGTTGGTAGCATATGCTGAAGATATGTAGTCTGATGGAATAAAGACTCTTGAATTCCAATAAAGTCACATCCATTGACCTTTATAACGTTAGTGACCATATCCTTTCTAAAGTCCCATGCGTTGACCCCATCTTTTGGAGTATCAAACCTTATATTAAATGACATAACACTGATGTCATTTGTTGCCCCATTTATTGATGATTGCGACTCTTTTGGAAAAACAGCCATTTTTGCATTAGGTCCATCTTCCCAATTTATATAATGCATATTTCCTTGGTCACTGGGACTTGTAAAGTATTTATATTCAAAATCACAAGGTGCTTGGAGATATATTTCACCCTGCCAATTATCCCCCTCGATCCAATTCAATTTGAAGGCCTTATATGGATTCCATTCACCTAGAGCCGGGATGCTTCCAGAAACATAAACCGCTTCTCCGTAGTATACTTTTTTCTGACGAAAAAATTGCACTTTAACCCAATTATTTACAGACTCCATTAAAGTTAGCTAAATAAATTTCTAATATATCTTCGACTTTTAAGAGTTGTAGTTGAAAAAATTATATATAGAGCAAGTATTAGAATAAATAGTGAAAAATTATAATTAACTTTAAATTCCAATACAATTGTAAAGAATGTAAGAAATATATTCTGAAGGAGGGAAATAATTTTTCCTCAAATCAAATGGAAATTTAAGAAGAATTATCAAAAATTAATCCAAGCCTTATTAAATTTATTTAAGAGTATTAATCTTTAAATTAATTCAATTTTAATATTTGATCTTTTTCGCTCATGCTGAATCATTTTTTTCAAGATTTAAGTTACTTGTTTATATGAAAGAATCAATGAAAATTTGACACCATATTTATGTTGATAATTTGATATCACGTTTTTGTTTTTGCATAAAAAGAAAAATAAATAAACAAATTAATTAATTAATTGAAGTTTTAAAAAATCTCTTAAATTTTACAAATAAATATTCACAGATTTTTTTTAAGACATCGTCTGTTCTGGCCGATTTTCAAAAAAATATGTATATAAAAGAAAAAAAAATAAATAGGCGATATTTTCTACAAGGTAAATTATTTTTCATTTATTTTTATTTTTGTATTTTTTATTAAATCAAATTATTACTTTATTAAAGCCAAAAATGTTAAAAACTCTTGGACAAGTTATAAATAAGATAAATATTAATAAACTAAACTTTCAATCTTTGTCATTTTACTCAATGGAAGCACAAAAGGATCGATATGGAAGACCTTTTCCAAACTATACCAAATATCCTGCACCTGTCTTAGCTGTAGATGCTGTTGTGATAAGAGAGAACAAACAAGAAAAAGAATATGAAGTTTTAATGTGCACAAGAGGAATTGATCCTTTTAAGGGGAACTTTGTGTTTCCAGGAGGCCATGTTGACTATAATGAAGCCCCAGAAAAAGCTGTTATTAGAGAGTTAAAAGAAGAAACTAATCTCGATGGAAATTCTGCTGAATTACTTACTGTAAAGGGGGATGCCTTAAGAGATCCTAGAAAGCATGTAGTTACCATTGCGTATTTAGTAAAAGTTCCCGAAGACCAAATCCCAAAAGGGGGTGATGATGCAGCGGATGCTAAGTTTTATCTTTTAAAGGATATTCTCAAACAGAAAGGCAATGTAGGATTTGATCATATGAACATCCTCGAATGTGCCTTGAAGAAATTAAATATCAGTATTCCTCAATAAATGTTTTAAAAGAATAAACTTTGCTCTATGTAATAGAAAGTATTGAAGAGCTATTTGAATTATATTTTTTTAAATGAATTTCCTGATAAACAATTTAGTATAGTTAATATTTAATTTAGAGCACAATTTAAAAGACTCGATGGTTACTTCCATGCAATATTTGAGAATAACCTAAATTTCATTACCAGGATAAATAGTTTATAAAAGTTCATAAAAATATTCTAATCCTTGGCCTCCTTCCCAAATGAAGGCCCCAACTTGAAATTCATTAAATAACTCAAGCCTACTTTGCAGGAATTTCAAACATGGATAAGCCAAATAAATCGGAGCTCTAGTCGAAGAATCCGTGTATTTGCTAATGCATTCCTTGTGTTGTGCATCCCATTCAATTTGAAGATTCTGGCTTTTTAGAATATTGATATATCTATTCATCTAAATAAAATATCATAATTTTTTATCAACTCATTGTTAATGATTGCTTCTTTTTTTCCCTCTTTGAAGTTGATTTTTTGGCCGTAAAAGGGCATACCCTAATAAATTAATTGATTGAAGTTTTTACAGGTTTACCATCATAACTTTTCTTCTAATTGTTTGCACTCCCAAATTTGTTTCCTCAAAGAAATTTTCAATGTATTTTTGTACCCAATTAATAGGCGCCAAATAATGCTCACGAGGGCTTTAAAAATGTGAGAATTTATAACAAAGAATGTTAACTTTGAAGACACATAATCATAAGTACAAATTAGTATTTTATAGCTGAGAAGTGTAAGTTTCTCAAGGAGTGCAGGATTAATAGGAGAATTGTTTTGACCGCCTGTTAAAAGAGAAAGGATTAAGTTTTTGTTCATTATCCCGAGTTTTTCGCTGATAAGTTGGACTAATTTCACCAAGTCAAAAGGCAATTGCTTTACATATAAAAGCAAAGGGGTATCAAAGACAATTCCATCAAATTGGTCAAATCTATTTTTTTATTTTCACATATAAAGAGATTGTACTTCTTGAATGTTTGAGCAAACTTGTCAGCAATCATTGATAACTCGTTGGAGTTAACAAGTTGAAAGAGATCTTCATATATATTTCCCTCAATATAAACCCTTGGATAGATTTGTATGTTGGGATTATTTTCCTTCAAAGTCTTGAGAAAATTGTTATCTACATTGTGTTCTCCTTCAATCTATAACACTATTTACATATAAAAGGACAAAAACAATACGTAAAAATCAAAATGATTTTTTGAAATTGTTTTGATTCGAAAGTCAAACCAGACTGGAGACAAATAATCAATCTTTTTTGCATACTTAAGAGCCCATTTTGATCCAGATGGATGCCTAACAAATTTTAATGGATATTCCTATTGAGTTCCTCTCATATTTTGGATTTAACTTTAATATGCCCGAAAAAATCAATAAAATCCTAAATCCTATTTTTATTAAAAAAATTCTGTTTGAACAATTTAAAAAGAAAAAATAGTAGTTTGCAAGGACATTATCATGAGATTGAAGACCTTTTATATTTTTCTCGTCTTAACTTAATGGATACTTCTTTTTGTTTTACCTAATGAAAAGAAATTTTACAATTTATTACAATAAAAAATTCAATAAAATAAATAAATAAAAAATATTGCTTAAAGAGGCAAATAAACAGGTCAGATAACTTCTCAGAAAAGGCTTTTTTCCTGAAGTTTGAATATCAATTCAGTTTACTTGGTACTTCGATTAAATCCAAATAAATCTGATAAATTTTAATTCAAGGTCATATCAATGATAAAGATCGCCAAACAGTTATTTCAACGTCCTTTGAAGCAAGCTCATTTCAAATGGAGTCAAAAATTTCTCACACAAGCTCCTAATCAATTCATCCATGCGAGAAAAACTTGGGGTCCCGATGTTGGTAGAAAGAAACAAATTCGAGTAAACCTCGATTTTTACACAAGCGAAAACTTTAGGTTTTCCTTCATTGAAATGAATGCCCATGAACACGAACTAAAGGTCATCTTGAGAAATTTAAAATCTGTAGCTCGATTCGAGATTGAAGATATTCATAGATTGCAAGATTTGTCCTTGGAAGTTTCCTCATATATTACAAAGAATTCACAACAAAGAAATAAACTCCTTGAAGAGAATATAGTGAAGTATGAAGTATTTATGGAAAAAGTAAAGAAAAATCGACTTTTGATAAAAAACTCAGAGGTTTATGATGAGATTCTCTCTATCATTAAGAAAATGTTGGATAAAGATCGACTTGACTCTGGTCTCGACTTCAATAAGTTTGGACCGCTTTCAGAACTACTGAGGATTTTATGTGTTATTGACTTGGGCATATGGAAACAATTGATTCAATATACATTTCTATACCCAGAAAAGTTTACAGATAATGTTCAGTTGACCAAAACTTTAGTTTCCATTAAAACATTTTTCAGTCGCTTTTATTTTCATGAAAATCTTGAAACTGGCTTTGCAAGACATCATTTCTCTTTTCAAGAGAGTGAGCTTTCATCTCTTCTCAACAGACAGTTAGTTTCAAGCTTTTTCATTAAATTCGATCATTATTTTGTTGAGAAGCATGAAATACGACTAGCAAATAAAAACACTTTATGTGTAATTCTGAGTTTGACCTGCGATATAATACACAAAATTTCCAAAATTTCTTTTGTTAACAACTTTGAAGAGAGAAATTATCTTAAGAAATTTGAACCTCTGCTCCTTGATAATTTACAAGAATTAACTCCGGCTAATTCTCTTGCGATTTTTTCTAACTATGTCAACCTTGGTTTAAACAATAAAGAATTTGTGGATAGATTTACTGACTATTTCTTAAAGCTACCTTCTGATGTTGAAATGAAAGACTTCTTGGGTAGTCTTCTGAAATCATGGAGGTATTCAGGCAAATATGATGAAGAAATCTATTTAAAAGCTGTGAAAAGGGTTCTTCAAACTTATGTGAGAAATCGAAAAAATTTACAAAAACTTCCATCAATTGCATTTGAGTTCGTAATGATTAAACTTAAAGATAAGGATATTTGGACATTGGTACTTGACAGATTAACTGAGCTGAGCTTTGAACAACTTTTCTTATTCCAAAAGAAATCGCTTCATTTAGTATTCCAATACCTTAGAAATCAAAAAGATATTGAATTAGACTTTAAAGCCACATTACAATTGGAAAACTTTCTTTCCTTGTTTTGCATCAGTTCTCAAAATAACCTTGATTTTCGACATTTCGAATTACCAAAAACTCAAGAAGGAAGAATAGATTGCTGTGATAAACACAATATAATGAAATATAAGACTGAGTACTTAGAAATGATAAATTCAAGTCCTAATACAAAAAAAGAGAGTTTCACAGAACAGGACTATCCTCCCACTCTCCAAGAAAAAATGATCAAGCAAGCAGTCGAAAAATATTTCCCTATATTTTTAGGCAAACCCATCAAGATCTCACCAGAACATCCTCTTTGTTTATATAAAATAGATATGGCTCTAGAAATTCCAGATGTTCACGACAAAATTGCTCTTGAAATTTCTGGAACAGTTTACACTTATGAATCAGGAGAAATGTTTGGTAAAAAACAAATTAAGTTCAACCTCCTTCAAGAGCAGGGCTGGATTCCTATTACGATAAACATTGGAACAATGATTCCTCATGGTTTGATGAGCTTTGCTTCTCAACAAGGGGGATCAGCGTTTGAAAAAATAGCATTTATTATTTATGAAGTCTTAAGAAAAGAAATAAAAAGTAGGCTTAACATCTCTCTGCCAGAACATAAGATATCAAAATGGACAGCTGGTCAATCAAAAGATGTGATAAATGCAAATAAAAAGTCTGTTGAGCATAAAACGGATAATGAAAAAAACAATGAAAAACCTAAAAAGATTGTATCATATACAGATTTGAACATTTAGATTAGACTTTATAAGTGTTGAAGTTTGAGTTTTATGTTTGAAGTAAATGTATTCTTTGTACTTCTCACAAAATTTTTTAATTGTTCATAATTAATAATCCATTAGAAGTTAAAAACAATCAATAAAAAATCTTCAAAAATAATTTTTTTTTAAATATACGAAAAGTACATTTTTTAAAAATAATTATTGATTAACGACAACGTAACTATAAGGTTTTGATTGTTGAATACCAGGTGAATTAATATCTAATATATCATTTCTGAATTGATTTCCACCAACTTTCCAACTTTCATCGTCTGTTTGGGATAAAGGCTGACTGTTAATTTTAATTTCATATTTCTGATCATGCTGAGGTAAATTTTTACTCCTTGAAAAATGCCTTTGCGCTATTTGTTCTTGTTTTAAGAAATTTGGATCTTCAAGGATTTTTGTTGTTGAATTTACAGTTTTACTCAAACTTTGAATTGGATGGGGCTTTAAATTGTAATAGTCATCATAATAATTCTTTCTAAGTTTTGAAAAATAGTTCTGGAAATAGTGTTGATGATCGGTATATCTAAATGGATTTTCAGGATATCTTTGAAGGTCAACAAAATGATTCGTATCAACCAATGACTGACTGTAATATGAAGGATGGACCGGCCTTGAGTCATAAGTAGATTTCCCTTGATAATCATAAATGGTTTTTTTCACAGCATAATTAAAATAATCTGGAGATAAAGTTTCATTGTGTCCTTTATTGTTCCAGTATCGATTGTAAACTGGATCAAGATGTCTGTGTTCAAAGGAACTTCTTTTGTCATAGTTGCTTTGAGATAACATTTGATGGATTGAACTTTCTCCCATAGAACCCGCTTTATTCCTCAGGTTTTCTTCATTTTTTCCGATCCTACCTTCAGATTTTATACCAGTGGGCGAAGCTGTATTTTTCATTGGTCCTGAAGGGATTCGAATATCAGGATTATTTAAATATTGATTTCGATTTGAAGGGGATAACTTTTGATCACGTTCTTCAAAGCTATCTCTGTCAAAAGCTTGAGTACCAGAAGGGATTTTAATTTCTGTATTTGGGTTGCTTTTCTTAGGGGAAGGTTTGATTGGAGAAATTCCGCCAAACAAAGACCCTGTTTTGTTTTGATGAAAATCTTGGTTAAAGCTTTGGCTCAACTCATCAACGCTACCCAAAGGGAATAATTGAAATTTCAAATCAGTTGAGGTCACTCTTCCTTTATTGTTCACATCGATTCTTCTCATGAAACTTTCATATTCTTTCTTTCCAAAAGAATAACCATTTTCCTTCATAAAGGTTGATACACTATACATTTAAATAGAAAAACTTTGACTTAAATACCTCTTAAAGCTCAAAAATCCAGTAATGTCGTCAATAAGGCGTAAAAATGCATTGTCAATTAAGCCCATATGATGTGATAAAACCTTAGTTTTGCTTCCCTCCAATGCTCTCGAAAACTCATATTCCTTTTGATAAATTGCACTAATCAATCTGTCCAAATCTCTCAGAAAAGGATTATCGATATCAAAGCCTTTTTTATTCATCCTTTCTAAGCATGCAGCTCTTGAGTTTAAATCTGTTGCTGGTAAGACATGATTCAAGAAGCTTTTTTTCTGGTTAACAAAGAAAGTCAAAATTTTTACTTATTATATGAAATAGAATTCATTTTATTTTGGTTATTCATAAACATTTTCTTGAATTGTCTTTCTGGAATTGCCAATCCATAAGATCTTTGCCAGGATTAGAAAGAGTAATTATTATAATATACTTTAAGAAGTCGCCTAACTCTTCTTCATTAAGGCTTCCACTTCCTGATTTATTGATCCTTTTGAAAGAATGATAAGGACTAAAGTTTTCATTCTTTGCTAATTGAATTCTAATGTCTTCAATCTTGAAGTTTTTAATTCAAACTGTTTATAAAGAGATTACTTGAATATCATATTTTGAAATTGTATCAATGACTTTTGCCAGGCATCTTTCGCAATCATTCGTGAACATTTAAGCTTTTTCAAGGTGATAACGCTTATTTCAGGGTTGTAAATTTTATATGTTTTAACTTAGCAAATCAAAAAGGTTTTTAAATAAAGATCTATATAGCAGTTACAAATAAACAGAGAAAAATCAACAATAGGATAAAGACATCTTTGATTGTTGAGTTTTAAGTTTTATCTAAATAAAATCCATTAGGTTAAGTATTTGTTAATTCAATTAGGAATTGAAAACAAGCTATGGAATTGTAAACATATTTCTTTGGAAAATTTCATATAAATACTTTGTAAATTAATTACTTTCTATTATTTAAAGAACTTTCACTCAATATATTAGGATAATTTCGTTTTTTACACTTCAAGTAAAATTGAGATTTAAATTATTTTTGCATATCAGAAAAAAAAGTTTTTGTAGAAATTTCAAAATTTTAGTCTGTACTTTTTCTGATTTGTTTTCAATATTTATCAGAAATCACTCCAGCTCTTTTAATGAAAAACAAATTTTAATTGGATTTCAGTGAATTTTAATACACGAACTGGATTTTATAATCAGCAATTAAAATTTACAAAAATTAACATGGTTGAACCAACTGCCAAGAACAACTACCAATCCCCACATGTCGAAGAAAGGTTTTACAAGAAACCAAACCCAAAATTCGCAATCGGAGAAATTTTAAGAATCGAGCATATTGTTAAGCACGCAGATGATTATTTTGAGAAGGAAGGAATCGTTGCTGGATGGGCCCGTACTTTAAGGTAATACCAATTTCAATAAATATGATGAATTCTAAATCATTATAGATCTGCAGGTGGTAACTCAATTGTTTTCATTGAACTCAATGATGGTTCTTCCATGTCATCACTTCAGGTAAAATCATATTCTATCTCTCTAAAAAACAAAGGTTGTCGTTGATAAATGTATGCCAAACTTTGAAGAAGTGAGTAAAAACACAGCAGGAGCCTCTTTCAGAATCAAAGGAAAGTTCATTAAGAGTCCTGCTAAAGGTCAATTAATCGAAGTTCAATGTAATGATGCTGAAAACCACTACGTCAAGGTTGTAGGACCTGTCGTTGACCCTAAAGCTTATCCCATGTCAAAGAAAGGACATACTTTGGAATATTTAAGAGATATTGGACATTTGAGACCTAGATCAAAATATATTTCAGCAATGGTCAGAGTCAGAAACTCCTTAGCTCATGCTACTCATCTCTTTTTCCAAAGCAGAGGATTCTTCAACATCCATACTCCAATTGTAACTGCCTCAGATTGTGAAGGAGCCGGTGAAATGTTCCAAGTTACTACTATCCTTCCTGAAAACCAAGACTCTGTTAAGACTATCAAAACAATCCCTAATAAAGAAGCTATTGATTACACTAAGGATTTCTTCAAAAGACCAGCATTTTTGACTGTTTCTGGTCAATTATCTCTTGAAAACTACGCTTGTTCAATGAGCAATGTTTATAACTTTAACCCTGCTTTCCGTGCCGAAAACTCTCACACTTCCAGACATCTTTCTGAGTTCTGGATGATTGAACCTGAAATTGGTATATTAATGATTTTACTATAATAATTCGTTAAAGTTTTTGCTGATATTCATGATGATATGGATCTTGCTGAAGCCTATGTTAAATTCTGTCTCCAATATCTCCTTGATAACCATAAAGAAGAACTTGAATACTTCGAAGCAGAACAAGTCAGAAGAGCTAAAGAGGAAAAGAAGCCCGAACCTGAAGTGAAATTAATCGCAAACCTTTCAAACGTTTTGAACGCTGAATTCCATAGAATGACTTACGAAGAAGCTATTAAAGTTTGCATGGAGGTTTTCATTTAATTTTGTTTTTGGTTAATTATTTGATTAGCATGATAAAGAAGGAAAGGTCAACTTTGAAACCAAATTAGCATGGGGTGTTGATATGAGCAGTGAACATGAAAGATATTTGACAGAAAAGGTCTACCGTCAACCAGTTATTGTATACAACCACCCTAAGGAATTCAAAGCCTTTTACATGAGACTCAATGACGATGAAAAGACAGTCGCATCAATGGATGTTCTTGTCCCTGGAGTAAATTTATTCCTTAATCCTTTTCTTAATTTGAAGGTCGGAGAATTAATTGGAGGATCTCAAAGAGAAGAAAGACTTGATATCCTAGACAAAAGAATTTTAGAATCAAAGCTCGACATTGAATCCTACTGGTGGTACAGAGATCTTAGAAAATACGGAAGCGTTCCTCATGCAGGATTCGGACTTGGATTTGAAAGACTCATTATGTTCTGTACTGGTATCGAAAACATCAGAGATGTTATTCCTTTCCCAAGATGGCCAGGTCATGCTGAATTCTAGACAAAATGTAGAAATAAATAGAGATTTATATATTATAATTAAGTAGAGACAAAATGATATTTATGAAATAAAAATTGTTTAACTTTCAAAAAAATTATTAAGTTATGTCCCTGATTTTAGAAGATAACATTCTTAAAGTAAATCTGTTCATGTTTTTTGAAAACAACTTTAGGAATCACATATTAACAAAAACCTTGATGAGTTAAGTGAAGGAATTCAAATACTAAGAGAATACATTTTTTTCAATCGTTTCAATTTCTTAAAACATTGTCAGACATTTGACAGGTTCGATACAGGTAGAAACATCAAGTCTAATTGCAAAATGTATTAGGAAAGTTAACCATAGAAAAATTCGAATCGGCATTAAAGAAATCACCCTATAAATTTAATGAAAAGCATATACATGACATTATAAATGATGCTCCGAAGAATAGAAAAAATGAAATAATGTATAGACAACTACATTTCTTATTATCGGTAGGTTTATGGATGGAAGAAAATAATGTTTCTAGAAAGGTGAAAAGCCCAGAACAAAACTTAGTGCAAAATATATGAAAAATTCTTCGAGTAGTTTAATTATACCAGAATCGCCAACACATGCAGAGCAAGGAGAAACCTATGAATCATTCCTTGGCGCATTTTTCCGAACTAAAAAAATTTATGACTTTGAGAATTTTGATTTGAGCCAGTTAGATATAAAATTGCTTCAAGAAAATAACAAAGTTTATGGTTCTCAAGAAGACGTTGCAATTAAAAATATCTATGCCACCAATAATATAGCAATTATTGAAAACTTTAAAATCCAAGTTGCTCAAAATGTCTTTAGTTATTTATCGAGCCTTGAAAAACCCATAACAAATGAGGAACAAATTGCGCAAAGGTTTGTCAGGTATTTAAAGAAAAGGGAAGAAGAAATGTTTAGCTCAATAAGCGAGTATTTTATATTTTGGATATTTTGTTTAGATTTTCTTAGATTAGATTTAAACAAAATTCTCCAAAAGTTTAATATGGTTTTAACAACTGACGAAGCAAATTTGCTTTATTTGATGATCTATCGTGAATTCTCAGAAAATGTTGTCAACTTAAAATGTGTCTCGGATTGGGTTAAGGTTTGTTATTGTATTCTAATTATTCTCTTAAACCTTGGTAGACTTATCATAACAAAAGATTAAAACAAGTCTTGAACGTGTCGAATCTAATTGCAAATATGCCAACAAAATTAACTAAAAAGATTGAAATCCCAGCAATTTATCAAGATATTATCCAAGCTATTCAAGAATTGGGATTTGAAACCATTGAAACAGCTCTTAATTTCCTAGAATTAAAAAGTAAAAATCCTTTATAGAGAAAAAATTTATCTGGCTAGATTCTATAAGTTTTGAGGACTTTAAAAAGTTTTTGAAACAATATTCAATTGCTTTTAATTTTGAAAAATTCAATGAGTTTAAGTTATGGCTGGCTCAGGAAGGAATATTAGATATTTCAAATAAACAAAATGTCAGTGAAGGAATAACATTTATTGCCTTAGATCGTCTCCTCAGGTCTCTCCGTAAAACTTGCCAAGACCTTTATATTCCAACCACTATCCCAACCAACGCTAACTTAACGTTTGATGTTATTTATAATTGGTGGTATTAATTTTATATAGGATCCAAGATGCCATTATTAGTTTCAACAAAAAAGCTCTACAAACATACTGGAGGAATATTGAAGAAAATGTGTTGATTATGAGTGATAGCTTTAGAATGATCAATGAAATGAAACTCAGGTAGAATAAGAGATCTATTTGACGTTAAATTTATTTTCAGAGAGATCCTGAAAAATATGGTGCATGGTTTAGACAGTTCAACGCTCCATACAATTTTTGATTCTTTTAGTAAATAAGGCCTTGATTTTATTAACCATTTTAAGAATATACAGAAAATATATCACAGGATTCCCTGCAAAGAAAAATATTTGTTGATGAATTCTTTGCTAAAGTTAGAGACATTGATTTTACTCCTGTTCAACCTCCAAAAAAGCCAGAACTAAAGACGTCCCCTATTAAACAATTGAATTTTCAAGGTCGAAGTAATATCTCAGAAGGATCTCCAATGAAACCGTCAGCGAATTTTGAAGATACAGATCCAAAAAAGGTTTTGGAAAAGCTTGAAAAAATTTTGTCTGAATTGATGAATAGTTCTGTTTTAAGTAAACCTTAGAGTTTTTGTCATAATTCGAAATAGAAGATGCAACTGTAGAAGAAAAAGCGATCCCAACATTACCTCTATTGAAGATTTTTGAATCTTATGATCAAGAAAAACAAGGGAAATTAGAAAAAGACAAATTTAGACAAATTTTAGTGGAATCTTTCCCCGTCTTTAATAGACATGAAATAGAAGTTTTGGTAGGAATGGCAACTCAAGTAAGTTCCACACAAGACAAAGATATTTTGGATAAAGGAACATCAAACTATCTTATTCCATATTATTATTTCTTACTTCAAATTGAAAAATACTTTGAGCTTAATAAACTTTGCAAGCAATTTAATCCATGACTAATTTCTGATAAACATTGTAAATGACTTTATAACTATCTACTTTTGTAATTTGTTTTTGGATGAACATTATAAAAAATAATTTTGATAGTTCCAACTGTTCAAAAAGAAAAGTGCAATAAAAAAAAAATAAATATAAATCTCCAAAGGTTGGAGACTTTTTAATCTTCCATATGTTGTTTAAAGAGTAGAAAAAGACACGATTTTCCTTCCTCAATTCATACTTGTAAATTGGTCACATTTTTAAAATTAGATTATTTTTATCTTTTTATTTGCGTGTTCAAATTTTTTTGCCTAAAGATCTCACTATGGTTCACGAAACACTTATAGACCTGAAAGAAACTTTGACAGTTATTGGTTATTCATTATTGACGACAGTCATAGCTGAACGTAATTTATCAATAAATTTTCATAACATTCAGTGGCTTCATGGTTCCTTATCTACCGCAAAGATGAATATAAAAATTTGAAAAAGAACATCGATAATATGACCTCCAAAATGAACAAGCAAAAAGAAACATATGTGGCTCAATCCCAAGCAAAGAGTCATGAGAAAAAACTCACAACAATTGAAAATCAAGTCAAAGCTCTCAATCAAGAAATGACTACATACAGAATGAAGTCTACATTTTTGATCGGATTATTTTTAATTATCATGATGTCTGCCTTAGGAAGCGAATTCCAAGGTAATGTTCAATTTTTCTTTTTTAACTTGGTAGGTGTGGTAGTTGCAAGATTACCTTTCCAGCCAATATTTTTAATTCAAGGTTTAACTCATAGAGGTATATTAACTAAAAAGGACAACTCAAAAACTATTAGGTTTAATTGGAGACGATAACACAGAATGCTCTTATCTTTTTATTTATATTCTCTCCTCATATATTTTCAGAACAAATATTCAAAAGATCTTTGGTAAGTTGAAATTAAGTTATATCTAAAAAGTATAGGTTTTGAAGCTCCTAAATCTCACTTTAACTCATTTTTCAATCCTCCAGGAGGCTTTAAATAATTCATATTGTATGAAAAGAATGTATTAAAGGTATAGTTTTTAAATAGCCTCGATATGGTATGGTATTTGATGTTTATCAAATTAACAAGGAAAAACTTTATTAATTTCTTTTGATGAAAATTAGGAAAGAAATCTTTCTTTTGGAAATTTTTGTTTAAATAATTTTTTTTTT
>Ga0182742_1003937_pt1 | contig 13940 bp, 17 predicted proteins | sample eDN5th37CBELigMG_FD_128880 | JGI IMG/M metagenome (GOLD analysis project Ga0182742, IMG submission 128880) | Enriched Miracle-Growth compost microbial communities from Emeryville, California, USA - eDNA 5th pass 37_C BE-Lig MG (version 2)... ... | reverse complement strand
TTTGCGAGATTCTTTAAGCTCATGCTGAACCAAGGAATTAACCTTGCTCCTTCAAAATACGAAGCCTGGTTCTTAACAACCGCACATACTGAAGAAGATATTCAAGTAACATTAAAAGCTGTTGAACAAGCATTTAGTGAACTTAGATAACATGTAAAAAGAAGAGGAAGACTCCTTCCAAGGGCACAGCCCAAGAGTCAACCTCTTCCTTTTTCTATTAAAGAGTATTTTCAGAAAATATGGACGATTTACATTTTTGTAAAATAGGGTAAATACTTCTTGTAATAGGGAATAAAAGGCTGTATAGTACGATATTGATTTATAAGAAAAGCGCAAGCGCCTTGGTCATCGCCGTACAAACTGGAGGAGCATCGACTAATGATTTAGGAAACACGGTAAGCGAAGCGAACCGACGTTGACTTATCGTAGGGAGATGATCTAAAAGTTTGATAGGCGATAGGCGCTGAGTCAAAACCCGCGACGTTCTGTCGCATTGACAACACTTGCACATCCTGTGCTTCGGAGCTAGACACTGAAACTAATTACTATACAAAATACTTACTTAGTGTTGTTATTTGAAAAACGAAAGGAATGTTTTAAGCATACATGAAACTAGGTGCACGCATCCTTAAGACAGGGATAGCCATTACACTAGCTTTATTTTTAGCACTGGCATTGGAATTGCCTTCTGTTGCTTTTGCTGGTATTTCAGCGATTTTTGCCATTCAACCAACTATTTATCGCTCTTATATTTCTATTATTGAACAGGTTCAAGCAAATGTCATTGGTGCCGCATTAGCCATCACCTTTGGAATAATCTTTGGCTCAAATCCGATCATCATTGGTCTCACAGCCATTATTGTCATTGCCATCAATATAAAATTGAAGGCCGAAAGCACCATTCCTGTTGCTCTCGTGACGGTTATCGCCATATTAGAAAGCCCTGGTGACGATTTTGTTCAAATAGCCTTGATTCGCTTTTCCACAATATTACTCGGAGTATTCGCAGCATTTATTGTCAACTTAGTATTTCTTCCACCGAAATACGAAACAAAGCTTTACAACCGAATTGCCGAAAACACAGAAGATATTATCAAATGGATGAGAGTTAACATCCGCCATGCTTCAGAACATAATGTTTTAAAAGACGATATTGAAAAATTAAAAGAAAAAATGATCAAGTTGGATCAGCTTTATTTACATTATAAAGAAGAACGAAATTACTTTAAGCGTGAAAGCTATGCAAAATCAAGAAAGCTCGTTCTTTTCCGGCAAATGATTGTCACAACAAACAAAGCGTTGGAAACATTAAAAAAATTGCATCGCTTAGAAAATGACTTAAATCAAATGCCTGAGGATTTTCAAAAAATTCTTGTAACAGAATTAGATTACCTTCTATATTTTCATGAAGAATCTTTGCTTAGATTTATCGGAAAAACAAAGGCTCAACCTTCTACGGAAATAACTGAGGAAGGCAAGTTTACTAAGGAACAACTTACTTCTATGTTCATGAGGTATCATGAACAACATGATACAGATTGTTTCTATTCACTATTGCCGCTCATTTCTTCAATCATCGATTATAGTGAGCAATTAGAACATTTAGATACGTTAATTTACAGTTTTCATCATTATCACAAAGATGATAATGAGATTAAGCTTTCTGAGGAATAAGAAAAGGCACATATCTCTATTTTTGAGACATGTGCCTTTTTGGTTAATCAAGCTGTTGAATTTGAAATAAATTATAGTAGTGGCCTTCTTTTTGCATTAAGTCCTGATGTGTACCTTGCTCAACTATTTTCCCATCTTCAATGAGGACAATTTTGTCTGCGTGTGTAATGGTTGAAAGACGATGAGCCACAATAAAGGTTGTGCGTTCTTTCGCAAGCTTTTCAAGTGCCTCTTGAATAAGATGTTCACTTTCTAAATCAAGTGCTGATGTTGCTTCATCAAGGATGAGGATCGGCGGATTTTTTAAAAACACCCTCGCAATCGATACCCTTTGCTTTTGTCCACCGGAAAGCTTCACACCTCTTTCACCCACTTTTGTTTCATAGCCGTTTGGTAATTTCAAAATAAACTCATGTGCATTTGCTACTTTAGCTGCCTGTACCACTTCTTCCTCTGTTGCATCAGGTTTTCCAATTAGAATATTTTCCCTTACCGTATTGCTGAACAAAAATGTATCCTGAAGAACCATACCAATTTGCTCCCGTAAACTCTGTGCTTCATAATCGCGAATATCTCTATTATCTAAAAGAATTTGCCCTTCTGTTACATCATAAAAGCGGGGTAATAAACTTACCAGTGTTGATTTTCCTCCACCGCTCATCCCTACAAGTGCCACTGTTTCTACCTTATTGACACGCAAAGAAAGATTTTCAATAATAAGTGGCTCTTTTTCATGATAGCGAAAAGAAATGTGTTTAAATTCAACTTCACCTTTTACTTGATCAGCTTTTTTCGCATTTGGCTTATCAACAACTTCATAAGGAACATCGATAAATTCAAACACACGGTCCATAGAAGCAAACGCCTGTGTTAAGGTTGTCGATGAATTAATGAGTCTTCGAAGCGGATTGTACAGCTGCTCGATATAGGCAATAAACGCAACCATCGTCCCGATCGTCAAATCTCCATGAATGACCTGATAACCAGCAAAGCTAATGACAATCAATGGAGCAATATCTGTTAACGTATTAACAATCGCAAATGTTTTTGCATTCCAGCTTGTATGGTCGAGTGCTTTTCCAAGAAAATTAGAATTTTCCTTCGCAAATTGTCCTTGTTCAAACTCTTCAGTCGCAAAACTTCGAATAACAGGCATTCCCTGCACTCTTTCATGTAAATGGCCTTGTACTTCAGCAAGAGCCTGTGAACGCACTCTTGTTAAATGCCTTAATTTTCCGTAAAAATACTTCACCGACAACCCATAGAACGGAAAAAGGATTATCGATACGAGTGTGAGTTTTACGTCCATAGTCATCATGATTGCTACAGCAATGATGATCGTAACAATATCTAACCAAACATTCATTAAACCTGTAATAACAAAATTCTTTGTTTGCTCAACATCATTTATCACACGAGATATAATTTCTCCAGCCCGCGTATTCGCATAATAACGCAAGCTTAATTTCTGTAAATGAGTAAATAATTGATCTCGAATATCGTATAAGATTTTACTCGCAGTCCATTGTGCAAAATATTGCCGGTAATATTCCACAGGTGGACGAATCACGACAAATAATACAAACATGATCCCCATAATGGTCAATAATTCTTTTGTCTTTTCAGCATCTGTCCCAGTGCCGCCGATAATATTATCCACCACATGCCTAATTAACAAAGGCATTAGCAATGGAATCGAAAACTTAATGACACCAATAATAATTGTTCCTACAATTTGTAGGCGATAAGGCTTTACAAAAGCCATATATCGTCTTACAGCCCCCAAATAGATCCCCCTTTTCGAAATGCGTAAGCGCCCTGGTCAGGCCCGACAGGCATAAGACGCTAAGGAATAGAAGATGTTCTTTGTCTTCAATTCCTTAGCGGCTTATGACCCCGAGGGCCTAGGCGCTGGAGCTAGACACCAAACTAAGTATAATCTTCGTATTCTTTGTTCTATCGATAAGCGCAAGCGCCTTGGTCGGTTTCTTCCTTTAATAATGTGAAAAAGGCTGACTCATCATTTACTCAAACCTTGAGTAAGCACGAGAGTCACCCTTGCCACTGTATATTTATTTTACGTATGTTAAATAGCGTTCATACCACTCATCGATAAATTCAGGTGCAAACGGTCCTTTCTTTTGTCGAATCCATCGGAGTAGCGTGTCCAAATTTTTTCTTAAAATAAGATCAATTACTTCAGGATAGTTCATCATCTTGCTATGAAGTTCATATTCATCTTCATCTAATATGGTAAACGTCATATCAGGGTATACTTTTACATCAAGGTCATAGTCAATATATTTTAAAGCTTCGTCATCCCAAACAAATGGTGAACTGATATTGCAGTAGTAATAAACTCCATCTTCTCTTAGCATACCAATTATATTAAACCAGTGTCTGGCATGAAAATAGCATATTGCCGGCTCTCTTGTCACCCATGTTCTTCCGTCCGATTCAGTTACAATTGTTCGATCATTCCCACCAATAATACAATGCTGAGACCCTTTTAAAACAGTTGATTCTTCCCAGACTCTATGGATGTAGCCATTATGCTTATAACTATGAATTTGTATTTTGTCTCCTTCCCTGGGAAAGCCCACTTTTCTCCCCTTCTTTCAGTCGGTTGCTTCGTGAAACCTCTTTCACAAACGTATTCACCTAATATAGTTGTTCTTATTATAACGTTTGTGAATAGAAAAGGAAAATAAAAGAGTCATTTCCTGAAGAAATGACTCCTTTATTTTGTCTTTTATGAAACCGTTTCGAACTTTTGGTCTTCATAGGATTGGATAACTTCTTGTGTTTGTTTTTCGAATACTTGTTGAATCTTATTTAATTCTTCTTTCATGTTCTCTATTTCATCCTGAATGGATTGAAGTTTCGTTTCGTCCTGTAAGATATCCAACTGATTCTTAAGATCCTGGCATCTTTCAATTTCCGATTGTAAATATAATAATTTATCCATCGTTTTTAATTGCTCTCCTACCAATTGATCAAAATTCATTTTTTCTCTCCTTTCTTAGAAAAGCGGAAGGTGGCGAATAGGATAGAAGGCACTTTTTGCTCTCGATTCCTATATGACTAGCTGATAGCGCCTTGAGCTAGCCACCTAAATTAAGTACTAAATGATAAGTCCTTATTTCTCAAACCAAAGTTTGTACTATTAAATTCGCCATTTGCTCAATCGATCCTTTGACTACTTATGTAGATGAATCAGAAGTTTTGTCGTTTGGAATGATGGTAAGATTAGTCAACCTGAATATTCTATGCTTATAAAACGTATTTAATACATTCATTTTTCTAAAAAAGAGCAAAAAGAAAAGACACCTCTCTAGTGAATAGAGAGGTGTCTTTAAGCTAAGCTAATTAAGAGTTTTGACCTTTGTTAGACTCAGCTTGTTGGTTTTGTTGACGTACTTGTTGTACGTTTGTTTCGCTCGCGAATTCAGTACCAAATTGACCAGATTGGCCAGCTTGGCTGCCACGAGCACTTTGAGCATTTTGTTGTCTTACTTCTTGAGCGTTTGTTTCGCTCGCAAATTCAGTGCCAAATTGACCAGATTGGCCAGCTTGAGCGTTTTGTTGTTTTACGTGTTGGATATTAGTACCTGATTGTGTTTTGTTGTTTTGTGCCATTCGATATCACCTCCACGAAATATAGATTGTCCCAGAGGTGATTTTTATATCCACAAAATTTAAGAAAAAATTTATTTATTTAAACCAGCAAAGAACGTCCGCCGTCGACGATGATTGTTTGGCCTCTAATCATGGAAGCATTTTCTGTTACTAAAAATTCTATTGCATTGACCATGTCCTCGATTTCAACCATTCTTCCTGCTGGTGTATTTTTCTTTGCATCCTCAAGAAGTTCTTCACGGTTCGGGAAGTGCTTTAATGCGTCAGTGTCAACCGCTCCGCCTGAAACTGCATTTACGATGATATTCTTCGGAGAAAGCTCAACTGCTAAATATCTTGTCAGAGCTTCTAATGCTGCTTTTGAAACACCGACTGTTGTGTAATTTTCCAAATAGCGGATTGATCCTAAAGAGCTCGTGCTAACGATAAACCCTCCACCATTTTTCTCCATCAGCTTTGCAGCCTCTTGAGCACAGAACAGTAATGCTTTGCTGTTGATATTCATCGTCCAATCCCAGTGGCTTTCTTCAAGCTCCATTGCCGGTTTTTGAACACCTGAAGCTGCATTGCTTACAAATACGTCCAATCTACCGAATTCTTCCTCAATAGTAGCGAAAAGCTCTTTAATTTTTTCCGGTTTCCCAACATTCGCCTTAACAGCAATCGCTTTTACACCAAGCTTTTCAATTTGCTCCACAACCTCTAGAGCCGCTGTTTTACTTCGTGCATAATTAACAACAATGTCATATCCGTTTTCTGCTAAACGAAGGGCAACAGCTTTTCCAATTCCACGGCTGCTCCCTGTAATAAGTGCTACTTTATTTACTTGGGTCATTTTGTCATCTCCTTATATGTATCTAATCGCATAGATGTCATCATTGTATCAAATAATATAGTGAAACTTCTATGTTTGTTGGTGTTCCCTAAATCAATTTCATGTACAACCTAAAGACTCTTTTCCAGTAGAGGAGGATATATATGTACGTTGGTCGTGATATGACTGAGTTATCAATGATGCCCAAAAACGAATGGAAAAAAGAAGAGCTTGCCTATTTCCATCACTCTCTTCAACAAATGGTTCCGTACCTTAATGTAGAGGGACAAACCATTCACCGTGAGATCGTTCAAGAAATTACGTCACGCGGCGGGCTTAAACGTAATGAAGCAGATTATACACATGGCACTAGAGTTTCTTATGAATAATTAAAAAGGTGATATGAAGGACATAACTTGTAGCAAAAACTTCGAATATGTCCTTCATCACTAGTCTGAAGGACATAACTCAAAACCTTCAAATATGTCCCTCATCAATGGTGTGAAGAACTCGGAAATTAACTCACAGACTCTTCCTGGAAAATTTTATAAATTTTTTGATGTGATACAGGAAAAGCATATTTTTTCATTTCTTCTTCTGTCACCGGTAATAGATCCTCTGAAGGGATATTAATTAATTTTCCAATAAAAACAGAGATATTCCAAATCAAATGGGAAAACACATGTTCAACAGTTCCCGTTAATTCGGATATTTCAGCCTCCGCTTGGTATTCTTCTTTTAAAAACTGCTTAACTTGCTCCCGATATGATTCTTTTGTTTCTGCTTTGATCTCCATATTCGGGAATTCCCAAAGATTAGCTAATAACCCTGTACCAGGACGTTTATGAATATATAGTCTGCCATGATCATCATAAAGAACAACTGCAGCCATTTGTAATGGTCTTGGCTTCTTTTTCTTGCTTTTTACCGGAAGCTCAGCCTGTACTCCCTCCGCAAAAGCTGAACAATACTCACGGACCGGACATAATAAACAAGATGGAGATGTTGGGGTACAAATTAACGCACCAAGTTCCATTACCGCCTGGTTAAAAGAAGATGGATCTTCTTTGGAAATCAATTTATATGTGGCCTCTTCAAAGGTTTTCCTTGTCTTCGGTTTTGCAATATCATCCCAGATCGATAATATTCTTGAAAATACCCTCATTACATTCCCATCAACGGCCGGCTCCGGAATATTATATGCGATACTTAATATTGCTCCTTTTGTATATGGTCCCACACCTTTTAATTTTGAAATTTCTTCTGGAGTATTCGGAACAACACCATTATAAGAATTCGCAACCTCTTTAACAGCTGAATGGAGATTTCTAACACGTGAGTAATACCCAAGTCCTTCCCATGCTTTTAAAACTTCCTCTTCATCTGCAGTGGCAAGTGCTTCAATAGTAGGAAATTTCCCTATAAATGCATTAAAATAAGGAATAACGGTATCTACTCTTGTTTGCTGAAGCATGATTTCAGATACCCAAATTTTATAGGGATCCTGGTCTCTACGCCAAGGTAAATCTCTTTTTTCATGCTTATACCATGATATTAAATCATGCTGAAAATCATGTATTTGAAAGCTTTCCAACTTATCTTTCACTTCATTTATCATTTATTTTTCCTCCGGATGTTAATTTACTTCATAATCGGGAAAATATATGGTAATAAGAAAAGCGCAAGCGCCTTAATCAGCCTAGGGTAAATAAGATGCAAATGAATAGAAGACGTTTTTTGTCTTCAATTCATTTGCATCTTATGACCTCGAGGCAGTCTAAAATCGCGACCTCAATCATACGACTGCACTTGTACGTCCTGTACGATCTGAGGCTAGGCGCTGGAGCTAAACACCAAAACTAAGTTCTAAATTTAACACACTTTCTACCTGTTAGAATAGTACAAGTTCATTTATAGATAAAGTCTTGATGTTTAAAAATAAACAGAAATGTTCACATTGGACATTATTGCATCATATATATTTTCAAAAGAACTTATGAAATAGAGCTTTTATGGACAATCACTTAGAAAACTTGGGTTATATCCTCGGGTGTTAAAACAAGGAGGTACATTCATTGGATACTGGAACACATGTGGTCATGGGCATTGCACTTGGCGGGTTAGCGACTCTTGATCCGGTCGTTGGCATTGATAATCCCACTGCTACAGCTGTAATGTTCGGCACAATTATTGGGTCACAAGCTCCTGACCTGGATACCATTTTAAAACTAAGAAATAATGCTAAATATATTCGAAATCATAGAGGGATTACACATTCAATCCCGGCTATCTTTATATGGTCTTTTTTGATTACAGGTATGCTGACGATTTTTATTCCTGAGAGCAATCTGCTTCATCTTTATCTTTGGACATTGTTCGCGATCGTTCTTCATGTTTTTGTTGATATTTTTAACGCTTATGGAACTCAAGCATTGAGGCCTTTCACAAAAAAATGGATCGCCTTAGGAACGATTAATACATTTGATCCTTTTATTTTTTTCATGCATATTATCGGAATTGTGATTTGGATTTTCGGTGCTCATCCAGGTTACACATTTTTGAGCATTTATATCATTTTGATTGGCTATTACCTGATTCGTTTTGCTATGAAGAGAAATATTGTCCGTCGTTTACACAAAATCATCCCAGATATTGAGCAGATCATCATTTCACCGACAATGAGGTTTCGTCAATGGCATATTGCAATCATGACTGATAAAACTTTTCATGTTGCTCGTTCTGTTAATGAAGAGATTATTCTGTTGGATGAGTTTGAGCGTGTGCCTGTTCCACAAACAGAAGTCATTAAGGCGGCAGAGGAGGATGATAATATTTCAGCTTTTTTATCATTTTCACCGGTTTATCGCTGGGAGGTTGATGAATTCAGTGATCATTTCGAGGTTCGATTTATCGATCTTCGTTATCGCAGTAAGGGATATTATCCTTTTGTCGCCATTGTCCAATTAGACACAGACTTAAATATTGTCAGCTCTTATACAGGCTGGATTTTTAGTGAAGAAAAGCTGCGTAAGAAACTTGAGCTTATTCCCGAATAAAATAGTGAGAGGATGACGTTTAGTCATCCTCTCACTATTTTGTATTACTTAGAAAAGGTGTAAATTAAGCTCGTTCCCTTTCGCTCCATTCCACTTTTAAGTTGATATAGTAAAAACCCTTAGTATTTAATGTTTTAAATAATCATCCTTATTCAGTAAGTCACGATACTTTGGATTAGTTGCAATAAAATCATGCAACTTATCTCCATAATGTGTAATTAATTGTCTCACGACTGTTTCTGTTACTTGTTTTCCTTGATAAGTATTTCCTGTTTTGGCTTGGGTTGATTCGAAGTCTTCCCAAAGCAGTTCTACCCATGTTCGTGCTTGGGCATAGGATAAACTGTTATTTTTGCTTAGTAGCTCATTTGTTAATCGTTCAAAATAATCTTCCATTATTCTCACCTCTAGGCAGGATTCTCTACTTATATTTCACCATTTAGCAACCATACTATTAATACGCTTCATTTAGTGAAGCTAATAAATGATGATTTGGAGGGGATTGTGTTGCGAAACAAAGCATCAGGATTTCCAAACATGGGCAACAACAAGTTTGAAGGCGAACCAAGAGCGAAAGATGAATTTGCTTCAAAAAGAGCAAACGGGACAATTAACTCTCACCCGCAAGAACGGATGAGAGCATCAGGTCAACGTGAAAATCCTTACTCTTAAAACGCTAAACCAAACTTGTGGAGGTGCTTAATAATGGGTTCACACAGTCATAAAAAATTTTACGACAATATGTATGCAAATCCATTCAATCAGCCTTGGGCTAATCCAAAACATGCACATGCTCAAGTAAATGGGCAAACACAACAAACCCAAGACCTCATCATTTTAAAAAGACAAGTTAGAAAGCAATCGTAGCAGGATTTGGGTGACTCATACTATTATTGAGTCACCTTTTTCATTAACATGGAAATTGGCAAAGCTTCCTCATGATCCGGTGTTGATAACCGAGATCCCCATGCAAAGATGCCATTCATATAGTTAATTTTAAATGCCTCACCAGGTGCTCCTTCAATTTCATAAACTTCTTCAGGCTTATAATCGTTAGGATCTAACAAATAGGATTTTGCCATCGTAATTTTTCTTTCTAAAACTGCAAACTCATTGATAATTCCCAGCTGCTCTGCTTTTCTTGCTTTTTCCTTAAGTCCCGCTATTTCATTTTTCAATTCATACTCCGTCATTTCACTATAACGCTTTGTTAACACTTTTTATCCCCCTCATTCTTCATCTTCAAGAAACTTTTCAATCAACTCAATGGAAAACCCTTTTCTATATAAAAATTGTTTCATCTTCATTCGATACTGATAAGGATCTTGATTTTGATATTTTCTTTGTGCTTTTTCAGCATGCTTCATTAGAGCTGTCCATTCTTCTGATTCATCTTGTTCATATTGGACTTCATCTAATACCTTAGAAATAATATCGTATCTAAAACCTTTCCTCATTAGGTGCTGTTCAATTTTTTGCTTAATCTGGACTGTGGATATCTTGTTATTCTTTTTTAACAGTTTTTCTGCATGATCTATTGCCTCTTGAAGCTGATCATCATCGTTGTACTCTTGAAGCGCTTGTTCGATAAAGTTCTGATTAATGCCTTTTCCGATTAGCTCTCTTTTTAAAACACTTGGTCCTTTTCCATTTGTTTGTTTTTGAGTCCGAACATAGGCAATCGCAAATTCCAAATCATCAACATAGTTGTATTCTTTTAATTTGTAGATGACGTCTTGAATAATTGCATCATTAAATTCTTTTTTTGCTAAATTTTCGGCCACTTCTTTTATCGATCGCATACGATAACTTAAGAACTCTAAAGCTTTATTATAAGCCTTTTTACTAAGATCTCCATATTGGATCTCATGGATTTCAAGCTCATCAATTTCTTGGCCTTTTTGGAGATTGTATTTAATGAGAACATCTTGATCAACACTAAATGCATACTTTTCTCCTTGACCGTCGTCCAAAAATATATTGAAACGTTCTGTTGATTGCTTTTGGGTTGTAATTTTTGTAATCAAAGCCATTCTTGTTCTCACCTACTATTTTTTAATAACATAACACATTCAAAAGAGGATATTTTCAAAATAAATGGTATTAATGAACTATAGAATAATACACACGAACAGGAAGTGGTGTTAGTGAAAATTGCCATCTCAGGTGGTACTGGTTTTATTGGAAAGCATTTAACACAGTATTTTTTAAATAAAGGTCATGATATGTATATTTTAACACGAAGCCAAAAAACTTCTGCTGAAAAGAACTTACATTTTGTTCAATGGATGACAGAAACCGCAAATCCCGTTCGGTCTCTTGAAGGAGTTGATGTCATAATCAACTTAGCTGGAAAGTCCATTAATGACCGTTGGACCGAAGAGGCAAAAAAACAAATAATTGCTAGCAGAGTTGAATCAACAAAAGCGATTTACTCGATCATTTCCTCTTTAAATGAAAAACCTAAAGTATTCATTAATGCAAGTGCAATCGGCCTTTACGGTACCTCTTTAACAAAAACGTTTACCGAACAGTCAAATGAAACTGGCTTAGATTTCCTTGCAAAAACAGTTGAAATCTGGGAAAAGGAAGCAAGCAAGGTCCAAGAGCTCAATGTTCGCACTGTTTTCACTCGATTTGGAATTGTGTTAGGTGATGAAGGAGCGTTATCGAAGATGGTGTTGCCGTATAAATTGTTTGCAGGTGGCAGCCTTGGTTCCGGACAACAATGGGTGTCATGGATTCATGTGATGGATCTTGTCCGTCTAATCGAACATATCATCTTGTCAACGATTTCAGGACCGGTCAATGCTGTATCTCCAAGTCCTGTGACAATGAATGAGTTCGGAAAAACAATTGGAAACGTCCTTAACCGTCCTCATTGGCTTCCTGCTCCCGCTTTTGCTCTAAAAATGGTGTTAGGTGAAATGAGCCTACTTATTTTGGAAGGTCAAAAAGTATTACCAGAAAAGGCGTTAGAAGATGGTTTCACATTTACTTATCCACATGTTGATAAAGCGTTACAAGATATTTTAACATCATCTTAAAGATGGTGGAAAACAAGGAGTATCGAAAGATGAAATCAACACTTTTTAAACAAGCAACCGTTTATCCGATAACCTCCCCTCCTGTTTATGAGACAGACATTCTTGTAGAAAACGGTAAGATTAAAGCTATCGGAAAAAATTTAGACCCGTCTGAATCGACGGATACAATTATATGTAAGGATAAATATTTATTCCCAGGATTTATTGATGTTCATACACACTTAGGTCTTTATGACGAAGGAACTGGATGGGCAGGCAATGACGCCAATGAAACGATCGAGCCCATTACCCCGCATATCCGTGCATTAGATGGTGTTCATCCACTGGATCCTGCTTTTAAGGATGCCATTAAATACGGTATCACAACCGCACATGTGATGCCGGGAAGCGCAAATGTAATAGGAGGAACCACTTCTGTCATTAAGACATATGGTATTAATGTTTCAAAAATGATCCTGCAGGAAACAGCCGGACTTAAGATTGCACTTGGTGAGAATCCGAAACGAATGCATAGCCATGGTAATAAAGAATCTATTACAAGAATGGGAATAATGGGTATGCTTCGTGAGGCTTTCTACCAGGCAAAATATTGTGATGAAAAGGAAGATTTTCGTTCCATTCCTATTAAAAAAGCATTACGGAGGGACATCCCGGTACGCATCCATGCTCATAGAGCAGATGACATAATGAGCGCTATACGATTTGCAGAGGAATTCAGTTTAGACTATCGAATTGAGCATTGCACAGAAGGACATCTCATTGCAGATGAATTGGTAGGGAAAAAAATGAAAGTATGTGTGGGACCCACTTTAACCCGTAGATCAAAAATAGAATTAAAAAACAAAACATGGGAAACCTATCAAGCACTATCTGAAAAAGGTGTCGAAGTCTCTATCACAACCGATCACCCTTATACCCCGATTCAATATTTAAATCTATGTGCCTCTCTTGCAGTGAGAGAAGGGTTTGATGAACAAAAAGCACTGGAAGGGATAACAATAACAGCAGCACGCAATTTAAGAGTAGATGAAAGAGTCGGTAGTATAGAAGTGGGTAAAGACGCAGACCTAGTTATTTGGAATTACCACCCCTTCCACTATCTTGCAAAGCCGGAACTAACGATGATTAACGGTGACGTCGTGTATAAAAAGTGACAAAATAATATTATCTCACTATTGTTTTGTTTTTCGTCAGCCTTCTTTGTAGCTCTTTTAATTTAACGCGCTAAAACTTATGATATTAGTATGTTTTCCAAGCAGAATAATTTACCAGGATAACAGAATGTTTGCTAAATCAACAACTATTGTACAATAAAAAAAATATTTTTTAATTCGACAAAAAAGGAGTATCTTTTTCAATTAAAATGCCGTATGATACTTCATGGAAGCAATGCTTTTATATGAAAAGACAATTAAATCTAGTAATGGGAAGGCAAATGGTGCGCCACCAGCTTTACTGGTTCTAGTGGGTTCGATTCCCACCCCGAAATTTTTTGAAGGTAAAGTTAACATAAAAAATTTCGAGGGTGAGGACGACCATATCACGTGGAGTCTGCCCTCAGGTTGGAGGGATCCAGATGCTAAAAAAACGTGATATTTATGATAGTCATACACTTTATGAACACATGGTTCACCCTGATGTCTTCCCATTTGTGCGTCATAAAGCAAATTCTTTTGAAGAATATCTATTTCTAACAAAACAAACGATTGA
>Ga0182742_1003933_pt1 | contig 13952 bp, 9 predicted proteins | sample eDN5th37CBELigMG_FD_128880 | JGI IMG/M metagenome (GOLD analysis project Ga0182742, IMG submission 128880) | Enriched Miracle-Growth compost microbial communities from Emeryville, California, USA - eDNA 5th pass 37_C BE-Lig MG (version 2)... ... | reverse complement strand
GCAATGCAACTTGCAGCAAGTGTAGATATGTCAATCGTAGCACATTGCGAAGAAAACACGTTAATTCATAAGGGCTCTGTCCATGAAGGTGAATTTTCAAAAAAACATGGGTTGAACGGAATTCCTTCTGTATGTGAATCGGTTCATATTGCAAGAGACGTATTATTAGCAGAAGCAGCAAACTGTCATTATCATGTGTGCCATATTAGTACGAAAGAATCGGTTCGCGTAGTACGAGACGCTAAGCGTGCAGGCATCAGGGTAACAGCAGAAGTAACACCTCACCACTTGTTATTATGTGATGAGGATATTCCAGGATTAGATACGAACTATAAAATGAATCCTCCGTTAAGAGGAAAAACAGATCGTGAGGCATTGATTGAAGGACTACTTGATGGAACGATTGATTTTATCGCCACAGACCATGCCCCACATACAGCGGAAGAAAAAGCTGAGGGAATGGCTCTTGCACCATTTGGAATCGTTGGGTTAGAAACAGCATTCCCGCTTTTATATACAAATCTTGTTGAAAAAGGTATTTTAACAGAAAAGCAGTTAGTAGATTTCTTAACAGTGAAGCCGGCTCAAAGTTTCAATTTACCATATGGAAAGATTGAAGTTGGAGCAGTCGCTGATCTAGTGCTTGTAGATCTTGCGAAAGAAGAAAGCATTGATCCAAATACATTCTTATCAAAAGGTAGAAACACTCCGTTTGGTGGCTGGGAGTGCAAAGGATGGCCAGTAGTAACAATCGCAGCTGGGAAAATCGCATGGAAAAGAGGGTATGTAACAGTATGAAAAGACAATTAATACTAGAAAACGGGACAGTTTTTATCGGAAAAGCTTTTGGAAGTGACACAGAAAAAATGGGAGAAGTGGTGTTTAACACCGGAATGACTGGTTATCAGGAAATTCTCTCTGACCCATCATACTGTGGACAAATCGTTACTTTTACGTATCCGCTTGTTGGAAATTACGGAATAAATCGAGATGATTTTGAGTCAATTTCTCCTTCTGTTCATGGAATGGTGGTTAAGGAAGCAGCAGAGTTTCCATCGAACTGGAGAAATGAAAAAACATTAGATGAATTATTAAAAGAAAAGAATATTCCTGGAATTTCAGGTGTAGATACAAGAAAGCTTACAAGAATTATTCGACAATATGGAGCACTAAAGGGAGCCATCTGTTCAATTGATGCAAGTGTTGAGGAAGTACTTGAAGAATTAAAATCACCATTTAGAAACGATCAAGTAAAGCAAGTTTCCACAAAATCTGCTTATGCAAGCCCAGGTAGAGGAAGAAGAATCGTTCTTGTTGACTTTGGTATGAAGCATGGAATTTTACGCGAATTAAATAAGCGTGATTGTGACGTAATCGTTGTTCCTTATAACACAACAGCTGAAGAAATTAAACGTTTGAATCCAGACGGTGTGATGCTATCGAATGGACCTGGGGACCCTAAGGATGTTCCAGAAGCAATTGAAATGATTAAAGAAATTATTGGACATGTTCCTCTGTTTGGAATTTGTTTGGGTCATCAGCTTTTTGCCTTAGCATGTGGAGCAAATACGGTTAAGTTGAAATTTGGTCATAGAGGATCAAACCATCCAGTTAAGGATCTAGCAACAGGAAAAGTTGCTCTTACTTCACAAAACCACGGATACACTGTTGAAGAAGAATCGCTTCAAGGAACTTCATTAGAGGTGACACATATCGCCTTAAATGACGGTACGGTTGAAGGATTAAAACATAAAGAAGCAAAAGCATTTACAGTCCAGTATCATCCGGAAGCATCACCAGGACCAGAGGATGCAAATTATTTATTCGAACAGTTTTTACAGTTGATTGAGACAGAAAAAGGGGAAGGTGCAATCGAATGCCAAAGCGTACAGATATAAAAAGCATACTAGTTATCGGATCAGGTCCGATCGTTATTGGACAAGCAGCAGAATTTGATTATGCAGGTACACAAGCGTGTATCGCATTAAAAGAGGAAGGATACCGTGTTATCCTAGTAAACTCAAACCCAGCAACAATCATGACAGATACTACGATGGCAGATGCTGTGTATATTGAGCCACTTACTTTGGAGTTCGTTAGCACAATCATCCGAAAAGAACGTCCAGATGCACTTGTCCCAACACTTGGAGGACAAACAGGATTAAACCTAGCAGTAGAGTTAGCTAACTCTGGAGTTCTTGAAGAATGTAATGTGGAAATTTTAGGTACTAAGCTTTCAGCCATTGAGCAAGCCGAGGATCGTGATTTATTCCGTACATTAATGAATGACTTAGGCGAGCCAGTGCCTGAAAGTGAAATTATTCATACACTTGAAGAAGCGTATGACTTCGTTGCACAAATTGGTTACCCAGTCATCGTTCGTCCAGCGTTTACACTTGGCGGAACGGGTGGAGGCATCTGTCATAACGAAGAGGAATTGGTTGAAACCGTAACAAGTGGGTTGAAAAATAGCCCGGTTACACAATGTTTATTAGAAAAAAGTATCGCTGGATTCAAAGAAATTGAATACGAAGTGATGAGAGATGCTAATGACAATGCAATCGTTGTTTGTAATATGGAAAACATCGATCCAGTAGGTGTTCATACAGGGGATTCAATCGTTGTGGCACCGAGTCAAACGCTTAGCGATCGCGAGTATCAAATGCTTAGAAACACATCATTAAAAATTATCCGTGCCCTTGGGATTGAGGGTGGATGTAACGTCCAATTGGCATTAGATCCTGATAGCTATGATTATTACATTATTGAGGTAAATCCACGTGTAAGTAGATCTTCTGCTCTTGCATCAAAAGCAACAGGATATCCGATTGCTAAGCTTGCTGCAAAAATCGCGGTTGGGTTAACACTCGATGAAATGATGAACCCTGTAACAGGAAAAACCTATGCAAGTTTCGAACCTGCACTTGATTATATCGTTTCAAAAATTCCAAGATGGCCGTTTGATAAGTTCGAAAGTGCTAACCGCACGCTTGGTACACAAATGAAGGCTACTGGTGAAGTTATGGCGATCGGTCGTACTTTTGAGGAATCATTATTAAAAGCCATTCGTTCACTAGAAGCGAATGTATTCCATTTTTCACTAAACGATGCAGATGAAATATCTGATGAGTTGCTTGAGAAACGTATTCGTAAAGCTGGTGATGAGCGCTTGTTCTATATCGGGGAAGCGTTAAGACGTGGCGTTACGATCCAAACGATTCATGCTTGGAGCAAGATTGATTTATTCTTCCTTTCAAAATTCGCTAAAATTGTTGAGTTCGAAGCAAAGTTACAAGCTCTTCCATTTGATGAGGAGATTGCGAGAGAAGCAAAGGAATTTGGATTTGCTGATAGTACCCTTGCTAAGTTATGGGCAACAAATGAGCGTGCTGTTTACGATTGGAGAGTAGAAAAGGGGCTTGTTCCAGTTTATAAAATGGTTGATACATGTGCAGCAGAGTTCGAGTCTGAAACTCCTTATTTCTACGGAACTTATGAAGATGAAAATGAATCGATTGTAACTGACCGTGAGAGTGTAATCGTACTTGGTTCTGGTCCAATCCGAATCGGTCAAGGAATCGAATTTGACTACTCAACGGTTCATGCAGTTTGGGCGATTCAAGAAGCTGGCTATGAAGCCATCATCATTAACAATAATCCTGAAACAGTATCTACTGACTTCAGTATCTCTGATAAGCTCTACTTTGAGCCTTTAACAATCGAAGATGTTATGCATGTTATTGATTTAGAAAAGCCAGTTGGAGTTGTTGTCCAATTCGGTGGGCAAACAGCAATTAACCTAGCTTCAAAGCTTGTAGAAAGAGGAGTGAAGATTCTAGGTACGAGCTTAGATGATCTTGACCGTGCAGAAAATCGCGACCGCTTTGAAGCTGCATTGCAAGAGCTAGGAATTCCACAGCCGTTAGGAAAAACGGCAAGAACAGCGGCTGAAGCTGCTGTAATTGCTAACTCAATTGGATATCCGGTATTGGTTCGTCCATCATATGTACTTGGCGGTAGAGCGATGCAAATCGTATACCAAGAAGCTGAGTTATTGCAATACATGAAGGAAGCAGTAAAGATTAATCCAGAGCATCCGATTTTAATTGACCGTTACCTAACAGGAAAAGAAATAGAAGTAGATGCGATTTGCGATGGCGAAACAGTAATTATTCCAGGGATCATGGAGCATATTGAAAGAGCAGGAGTTCACTCTGGTGACTCAATCGCAGTGTACCCGCCACAAAGCATCTCACAAGCGGTAAAAGACAAGCTTGTTGATTATACGATTCGTTTAGCTAAAGGATTAGGAATCATTGGACTTTTCAACATTCAATATGTTGTTTCAAAAGAAGAAGTGTATGTGTTGGAAGTAAATCCTCGTTCAAGTCGTACGGTGCCGTTCTTAAGTAAAATCACAAACGTACCTATGGCTAATCTGGCAACCAAAGCGATTCTGGGCCTATCACTGAAAGAGCAAGGTTATGAGACTGGACTGGTAGAAGAAAAGCAAGGTGTATTCGTTAAAGTACCGGTGTTCTCTTTTGCTAAGCTAAGACGAGTTGATATTACATTAGGACCAGAAATGAAGTCTACTGGTGAGGTTATGGGGAAAGACCACACGCTTGAAAAAGCCCTTTACAAAGGATTAGTTGCTTCAGGAATGAAAATTCAAGGATTTGGATCGGTTCTTATGACGATTGCTGACAAAGATAAGCAAGAAGCTTTAGGGATCGCGAAGCGTTTCTTCTCCATCGGGTTCCGGGTAATGGCAACGGAAGGAACAGCGAAGTTCTTCCAAGAACAAGGAATTCCAGTGAAGGTTGTTGAGAAAATTGGTGGAGGCCACCCAGATATCGTCGATGTAATTCGTAACGGCCAAGCGCAATTTGTGATCAACACATTAACAAAAGGAAAGCAGCCAGAACGTGATGGTTTTAGAATTCGTAGAGAATCAGTGGAAAACGGTGTTCCTTGCTTAACTTCATTAGATACAGCGGAGGCCATTTTACGCGTAATTGAATCAATGAATTTTTCAGCTGAGGCGATGGAGAAAAGTCCCGCAAACAGCAGGGAGGCAGTACTATTATGATTCGCAATGAGGAATGTATCGTACTTTCCAATCAAGAAATAGCTCACAATATTTTTGAGCTCACCCTTAAGGGTGAGCTCGTCCAACAGATGAATGAACCAGGTCAATTTGTACATCTAAAAGTTAGTGATAGTGTAGATCCACTTTTGCGTAGACCGATTAGTATTGCAAAAATCGACCAAACAAATAACATGTTTACGATGATTTTCCGGGCAGAAGGAACTGGAACGAAGCTGCTTGGACAGAAAAAAGTCGGAGATGTTGTAGACGTTCTTGGGCCATTAGGAAATGGATTTCCAGTAGAGGAAGCAAAGGCTGGATCAACCGCCCTTTTAGTAGGTGGCGGAATTGGTGTGCCTCCACTATATGAATTATCTCTAAGGCTAAAAGAAAAAGGCGTAAATGTCATTCATGTGTTAGGCTTCGCAACAAAAGATGCAGTTTTTTACGAAGAGAAATTTGCTGAATTAGGAGAAACGTATATTGTAACGGTGGATGGAACCCTTGGAGAAAAGGGATTTGTAACGGATGTGATCTCCGCACAGAATCTTTCGTTTGAAACATTATACACATGTGGTCCTACCCCGATGTTACGAGCATTAGAGGCTGCGTATCCTGAGAAAAATGTATATCTTTCTCTAGAAGAGCGAATGGGCTGTGGAATTGGAGCTTGCTTTGCATGCGTATGTAGAACACAGGAAGATCCTACAGGATATACGTATAAAAAGGTTTGTACGGATGGGCCAGTGTTTAAAGGAGGGGAGGTTCTTATATGAGTCAACTAGCAGTGAACCTACCTGGTTTACAATTAAAAAACCCAATCATGCCTGCATCAGGATGCTTTGGATTTGGTAGAGAATATAGTCAGTTTTATGATTTAAGTACATTAGGTTCCATCATGATTAAAGCAACAACAGTAGAACCACGGTTTGGAAATCCAACTCCACGCGTAGCAGAGACAACTGCGGGGATGTTAAATGCGATTGGCTTGCAAAATCCTGGCCTTAAAAAGGTGATTAATGAGGAGCTTGCTTGGTTAGACCAATTTGATGTACCGATCATCGCAAATGTGGCTGGCTCACTTGAAGAGGACTATATTGAGGTTGCACGTGAAATTTCAAAGGTAAGTAATGTTCATGCTCTTGAACTGAATATCTCTTGCCCAAATGTAAAAACAGGTGGTATTGCTTTTGGAACGATTCCTGAGGTGGCAAAGGAATTAACGAAAAAAGTGAAAGAAGTGTCCAGTGTACCTGTTTATGTCAAGTTATCACCAAATGTATCGAATATTGTTGAGATGGCCAAGGCGGTTGAAGCAGGCGGTGCGGACGGGTTAACCATGATTAATACTTTAATTGGCATGAGGCTTGATTTGAAGACAGGTAAGCCTGTGCTTGCTAATAATACAGGTGGACTTTCAGGTCCTGCAATTAAACCGGTTGCGATTCGAATGATTTATGAAGTAAGTCAGCACGTAAATATTCCTATTATTGGGATGGGTGGCGTTCAATCGGCAGAAGATGTGATTGAATTTTTTTATGCCGGAGCGAGTGCGGTGGCAGTTGGTACAGCTAATTTTGTGGATCCACTCGTATGTCCGAAAATCATTGAACAACTTCCAGTGTTATTAAATGAACTTGGATTTGATCATATTTCAGAATGTACGGGAAGGAGCTGGAAGAAGAATGAAAAACTCGCTTATCATCGCGCTTGATTTTCCAGATAAAAATGATGTGTACGGTTTTATAAAGAAATTTAATAACGAGCAACTATTTGTTAAGGTTGGCATGGAACTTTTTTATAAAGAAGGTCCTGCAATGGTTCAAGAACTAAAGGAAATGGGTCACGATATTTTCTTAGATTTAAAATTGCACGATATTCCAAATACAGTGGGTCGTGCGATGAGAAATCTAGCTAGCCTGGGCTGTGATTTAGTGAATGTTCATGCGGCGGGTGGAAAAGAAATGATGGTGGCAGCTCTAGAAGGACTTGAGGCTGGAACAGCTTTAGGTGCGAAAAGACCAAATATCATCGCAGTAACACAGCTAACAAGTACTTCAGAGGAACAAATGAAGGGTGAACAATTAATTTCAGTGAGCCTCGAACAATCCGTTCTTCATTACGCAAAGGTTACACAGGATGCAGGACTTGATGGTGTGGTTTGCTCCTCAAATGAAGTGAAGCTTATCCGTGAGCAATTAGGTGAACAGTTCTTAACTGTTACACCAGGAATTCGAATGAGTTCGGAATCAGTTGGTGACCAAAAGAGAGTAGCTACCCCTGAGTTTGCTAGGAACGCAGGTGTATCCATGATTGTTGTAGGTCGCTCCATTACAAGAGCCGAAGATCCGGTACTAGCTTATCAACTTTACAAAAACGCCTGGGAGGGAAAAGTATATGAAACAAAAAATAGCTAACACACTTTTAGAAATCGGAGCAGTCTCGTTACAACCCCATCATCCTTTTACTTGGACATCAGGAATTAAATCACCTATTTATTGTGATAACAGACTAACTTTATCTTTTCCTGAAGCAAGAAGAGAGATTGCAGCTGGACTAAAGGAACTTATACTTAAGAACTTCCCTGAGACAGAAATGGTAGCTGGAACAGCAACAGCTGGAATTCCTCATGCGGCATGGGTAAGTGAACTGCTTGATTTACCGATGAGCTATGTCCGTTCATCAGCAAAAGGTCATGGCAAAGGAAATCAAATTGAAGGCCGTGTTCTTGCAGGACAAAAGGTAGTAGTAGTGGAAGACTTAATCTCAACAGGTGGAAGTGTAATTACAGCAGTTGATGCATTAAGGGAAGCAGGGTGTGAAGTATTAGGTGTCGTGTCTATCTTTACGTATGAACTGGAAAAAGGGAAGAAGCTGTTAGAGGAAGCTAATATTAAGACATATTCACTAACAGATTTCTCAACATTAGTAGACGTTGCCTTAGCTGCTGGAAGTATCGAAGAGGATGCAGTAGCAAGTCTTCGCAGCTGGAGCCAAGACCCAACGGCTTGGAAACCAGTAGTTAAAGCTTAAAAAGATGCAGAAAAAAGAGTGTCCACCCCAGACGGACAAAAACAGTGAATCTGTCCATTTGGGGTGTCTGACACCCTTTTTTTGTGCTTTTTACTTTTTTAACTGAATGATAAGGTTTTCGTCAGGTGTAACGTAAACTGTTTGTTGGTTGTCATATATGACGAAACCGGGTTTTGCTCCATTTGGTTTCTTTACATGTCTTACTTGTGTAAAGTCAACGGGAACAGAGCTTGAGCTTCGTGCTTTACTAAAGTAGGAAGCGATATTGGCAGCTTCTAGAATGGCCGAATCACTAGGGTTTTTGCTTCTTATGACAACATGTGATCCAGGAATATCCTTAGTATGAAGCCAAATATCGTCACGACTAGCTACTTTGTTTGTTAAATAATCGTTTTGCTTATTGTTTTTACCGACGAGGATGTCTGTTCCGTCAGAGGACACATATTGATCGAGCACAGGTTTTGCAAGAACTTGTTTTTTCGATTTATTTTTTTGTCGGTCTCGAATATAACCTTCTTCAACTAACTCTTGACGAATTTCCTCAATATCTTTAATAGAAGCGGTCTCCATTTGCTGAATTAATGTCTCAAAATACAGCACTTCTTCGTTCGCTTTTTCAATTTGTTCTTGTACAATCTTACGTGCTGTTTTTGCTTTTTGATACTTTGTAAAGTATCGCTGCGCATTGTCTGAAGGTGATTTCTGAGGATCGAGTGGAATGGTAACCACTCCAGCATTCTCATCATAATAATTAATCACCTCAACGGATGTCATTCCTCTTTCAACTGCATAAAGATTGGCTGTTAATAACTCCCCAAATAATTGATATTCCTCCGCATTTTGTGCGTCTACTAGCGTTTTTTGAAGCTTATCGATTTTCTTCTTGTTTTTATCCCGTTCATTAACAATCAACCGTTCCAGGTCATTCCCTTGCTGCTTCACACGGTCTCTTTCGGCTTTCCCAAAATAAAAACGGTCGAGCATTTCACTAATCTTGGAAAACGACTGAACTTCACCTGATATATGAGTCATCGGAAATAGATAAAACATTTCTTTTCCTTGGGCATTCATAATCGATGGATCATATTGATGGATATGAATTTTTTCCATGTGACGGATAAATGCTTTAGGCATGGTATTGCGATTGGCAACTCCGGCTTCATGGACGATTTCTCTTGCTAATAATGGAGATAAACCAGCAAAATGCTCAACCAGCTGCTTATCCATCTTCCCTGCATTAAAGTCTAAGCTCCTTAACACATCCTCTTCTGTAGCTTCTAGAGGATTAATTTTATTTTGAGCAGGAGGAAGTTTATACTCCTGACCAGGTAGAATCGCACGATGGCTGTTAAGAGCATAGGAAACGTGCTTAATGCTATCTAAAATCATGTTTCGTGTTTTATCAATTAAGATAATATTGCTATGACGGCCCATGATTTCAATTATAAGTTGTTTGCTGGACAGATCACCGAGCTCGTTTCTTCCTTTTACATCTAAGACAATCATTCTTTCAAGACCAACCTGGTGAATATCCTCCAGTATGTATCCTTCTAAATGCTTTCTTAATAACATACAAAACATGGGTGGTTCATTTGGATTTTCATAAGTCTCTGTGGTTAATTGTGCTCTCGCGTAACTTGGGTGGACAGATAGCAAAAGCTTATGATTCTTTCCCCCTGCACGAATAACAAGCACGATTTCATTTTTAAATGGTTGATGAATTTTATTAATACGCCCACCACGTAAAGCCTCAGAGAGCTCTTTAGTGATAGCACGCGTAAACAGTCCGTCAAATGACATAAGATAACATCCTTTTCTATATATTGCCTTTCAAAACAGCGGTCGCTTCCACTTTTGTAATAATTATATCATTTTTTTGGACGAGGCTGAATAAGCTTAGTTTAGAGTGAGTTGGGACAACTCTGTTGAAAATAATAGGAGGAAGGGATTGCCGGATGAAATTCCATGGAATGGAAAAAAAGGAAGTGGAAAAAGCCTTAAATACTGATTACATGGTCGGTTTATCTGAGGCTGATGCAGTAAATCGTATAAAACAACATGGATTCAACGAGCTAGAAGAAGGAGAAAAGCAGTCCGCTTTAATCTTATTCTTTAGTCAATTCAAAGACTTCATGGTTCTTGTTTTATTAGCAGCGACGTTAATTTCGGGACTGTTAGGGGAGTATATAGATGCGATTGCTATCATCGCGATTGTCATTATTAATGGATTTTTAGGTTTTTTCCAAGAACGTAAAGCCGAACGTTCGCTTCATGCACTAAAGGAATTATCAGCACCACAAGTATATGTTTTAAGAGACGGGAATTGGATAAAAACCGCCTCAAGAGAGGTTGTACCAGGAGATATTTTACGCTTTACAAGCGGCGACCGAATCGGGGCAGATGTAAGATTAATAGAAATCAATAGTTTAGAAATCGAGGAATCAGCATTAACGGGAGAATCGTTACCTGTACAAAAAACAGATAACAAATTGCAAGAAGAAAACCTTGGCCTTGGTGATATGCAAAACATGGCCTTTATGGGGACGATGGTCACGAGGGGAAGCGGTGTTGGAGTTGTCGTTGGAACCGGAATGAAAACAGCGATGGGCCAAATTGCTGACCTGCTACAAAATGCGGAAACAATGGAAACCCCTCTCCAAAGAAGACTTGAGCAATTAGGGAAAATTTTAATTACTGCAGCCCTTCTTTTAACGGTCTTAGTTGTGATTGCAGGGGTATTTGGCGGACATGATTTATATACCATGTTTTTAGCTGGGGTATCTCTAGCAGTAGCTGCGATTCCTGAAGGTCTACCTGCAATTGTAACAGTTGCATTATCCCTTGGCGTTCAGCGAATGATTAAGCAAAAAGCTATCGTTCGTAAGCTTCCTGCTGTTGAAACTTTAGGTTGTGCCTCTGTTATTTGCTCTGATAAAACAGGAACGTTGACACAGAATAAAATGACCGTAACTCATTTATGGAGCGGGGGAGAGGTTTCCCAAGTTGGTGGAGTTGGTTATGAGCCTAGAGGCGAATTCTACCGGGGAGATCATAAGGTTTCCATAAAAGAAGAAAAAGCACTTCAGCAAATGCTGATGTTTGGTATGCTCTGTAACCATTCAGAAATCACTCAAAAAGGCAGTGAGTATGTTATTGATGGAGACCCTACAGAAGGTGCGCTTCTAGTATCTGCACTAAAAGCAGGATTTACAAGAGACCAACTTCACAAACAGTTTGAGTTAGTAAAAGAATTTCCGTTTGACTCAGCCCGGAAAATGATGAGTGTTGTAGTGAAGGATACGAATGGAAGACAATTTATTGTCACTAAAGGTGCACCAGACGTCTTAATTTCAAAAAGTGAATCAATTCTTTGGGAAAATCGTCGACAGTTTATGTCTCGTGATATGGAGGGAAAAGTAAAGGATGCCATTGAAGGGTTAGCATCTCAAGCATTACGAACGATTGCGATTGCTTACCGAGAGGTATCGCCTGGAACGCTCATTCTTGATGAAAGAGAAGCAGAGAAGGATCTTACTTTTATCGGATTACAAGGAATGATTGATCCACCGCGACCAGAAGTGAAGCATGCAGTAAAAGAATGTAAAGAAGCAGGCATTAAGACCGTCATGATTACAGGGGATCATATAATAACGGCGAAGGCAATTGCCAAACAGCTAGGTATATTAACACCAAAAAGTAAGGTGCTAGATGGTAATGCACTTAATGAAATGTCTGTAGAAGATCTTGAAGAAGTGGTGGATGACGTTTCAGTATTCGCGCGTGTTTCTCCAGAGCATAAGTTAAAGATTGTAAAAGCATTACAAAGCAGAGGACACATCGTTGCGATGACTGGTGATGGAGTCAATGATGCGCCGGCTATTAAAGCAGCAGATATTGGTGTAGCAATGGGAATTACCGGTACAGATGTGGCGAAGGAAGCATCTGCCTTAGTTCTTCTTGATGATAATTTTGCAACGATAAAAGCAGCGATTAAAGAAGGTAGGAATATTTACGAAAACATACGTAAATTCATTCGTTATCTACTTGCTTCCAATGTTGGTGAAATATTAGTGATGCTGTTCGCTATGTTGCTAGCGCTCCCGCTGCCTCTAGTACCGATTCAAATTCTTTGGGTCAATCTTGTTACAGATGGTTTACCAGCAATGGCGTTAGGTCTTGATAAGCCAGAGGAAAATGTAATGAAGCGCGGTCCACGGAGTCCTAAAGAAGGAGTTTTTGCAAGAGGGCTAGGCTGGAAAGTCATCTCACGCGGCTTTTTAATTGGAACTTCCACTTTGCTTGCGTTTATCATTTCATATAATGAAAACCCTAATGATCTCATCCATGCTCAAACAGTTGCTTTTGCTACTCTTGTTTTAGCTCAATTGATTCACGTTTTCGATTGCCGCAGTGAAAAATCAGTTTTCTCAAGAAATCCATTCGGAAACATGTATCTAGTATGGGCGGTCATTTCTTCATTAGCTTTAATGCTAGTAGTTATGTACTATCCGCCATTACAACCAATCTTCCATACCGTCCCACTGGCTCTTCGTGATTGGTTATTAGTCATTGGTTTTGCTTCCATCCCAACTTTTTTACTAGCAGGTTCATTTTTGGCAAGTAAAAATAAATAAAGTATGTTATAATCCAAAAGGTGATAGAGAAAGCTCTATTACCTTTTTCTATACACAAATAGTTATGGGGTGTTGGCTTTGGTAAAAAGCATGACAGGCTTTGGTAGGAGCATCCGCAGCAACGAACATATCAAGGTAACTGTTGAGGTTAAAACGGTGAATCACCGATTTGCTGAATATCACTTCCGAATACCTAGAAGTCTTTCTAGCCTCGAGGATAAGCTAAAAAAGACGCTAAATGAATACATAAAAAGAGGAAGAATCGAGGTCTTTATCACCATTGATGGTGAAGGACTGACCACTCGAAAACTCTTAGTCGATTGGAGTCTCATAGAGGACTATCTTCAGAACATAAAGGAAATTCAGGAACGCTTTCAAATTAAAGAGGGTGTTTCCATAAAAGATATACTTAATCGAGACGAGATATTTAGTATTGAAGAGCAAGAATCTGGCATCGAGTGTATCGAAGAGCTTGTGTTAGATGCTTTGCTTGATGCTGCTCAAAATTGTGTGAATATGCGTGAAGTGGAAGGGAAGGCATTGCAGCAGGATATTTTATCCCATATTGAAAAAATACAATCGACTGTCCAAGCGCTTAGAAAATATGCGCCGACTGTAGTTGAGCAATACGCGAATCGGTTAAAAAAGAGAATTCAAGAATATGTAGACCAGCAGTTCGATGAAGCGAGAATAGTGACTGAAATTGCTATTTTTGCAGATAAAGCAGATATCAATGAAGAGCTTACAAGACTAGATAGTCATGTTGTACAATTTAAAACTTTCCTCAATGATCGGGAGTCTATTGGAAGAAAGCTTGATTTCCTTGTCCAAGAGATGAATAGAGAGACTAATACAATCGGATCAAAGGCAAATGATGCAAAAATTGCTACCGAAGTGGTGGAGTTAAAAAGCACAATTGAAAAGATTAAGGAGCAGATTCAAAATATTGAATAGCTCTTGGTTTAGAAAAGCTTTAGGAAGGTAAAAATAATTCTTATGATTGGAGGACAATCATGTCAATTAAACTAATAAATATCGGTTTTGGAAATATCGTTTCTGCAAATCGAATTATTTCAATCGTTAGTCCCGAATCAGCTCCGATAAAGAGAATTATTCAAGATGCTAGGGATCGTGGTTCATTAATAGATGCTACATATGGAAGAAGAACTCGCGCAGTAATTGTGATGGATAGT
>Ga0182742_1003932_pt1 | contig 13953 bp, 10 predicted proteins | sample eDN5th37CBELigMG_FD_128880 | JGI IMG/M metagenome (GOLD analysis project Ga0182742, IMG submission 128880) | Enriched Miracle-Growth compost microbial communities from Emeryville, California, USA - eDNA 5th pass 37_C BE-Lig MG (version 2)... ... | reverse complement strand
CGCCCGTGGTGGGCACCGGGCAGGGAGCGGACGCCGGCACCGGCACCGCTTCGCGGGCGCCTGACGAGGCGTCGCCCCGCAGGACCGCTCGGCAGGTCCTCCGGCTCCGGGTGACCACCCGTTCGATCGTGCTGGCGGTCCTGGCCATCACGCTCACGCTGCTCGGGCTCCGGGTGGCCGCCTCCGCCACCCGCGTCTTCGGCTGGGTGCTCGCGGCCACCGTCGTGGCCGGCCTGCTCCACCCGGTCGTGGCGCTGCTGTCGCGGCGCATGCCGCGTGCTCTGGCCCTGGCGGTGGTCAGCGTGGGCGTGCTGGCCCTCGCCGGGGTGGTGGCGTGGGGCGTCATCGACGACCTGACGGGCGAGGTCCGCCGGCTCCAGGAGGTCCTCCCGGAGGCGGCCCGCGAGCTCGAGCAGTCGGAGCGCTTCGGCGAACCGGCGCGCGAGTTCCGGCTCGCGGAGCGGACGCAGGCCTTCGTCGAGGAGCTGCCCAACTGGTTGCAGGGCGGGAGCGGCGCCGAGGCCCTGCGGGCCAACGCCACCCGTGGGGTGGCTTTCCTCGCCACCGGGGTCCTCACGCTGTTCCTGCTCGTGCACGGCCCGCGCCTGCTGGCCAGCGGCCTGGCGCAGGTCCACGACGACACGCGCCGCCTCGCCGCTGCCGACCTGCTGGCCCGGTCGTACCGCCGCGCCGTCCGCTACCTCGGCGGCCAGCTGGCCCGCGCCGCGATGGCGGGCCTCTTCACGTACGCGCTCTTGAGCATGGTGGGCCTGCACGGCGAGCGGGTCCTCGCCCTGACCGTGGCCGTCACCAGCATGCTGCCGTACCTCGGGATCCTGATCGGCGCGGCGCCGATCGCGCTCCTGGCCTTCGGCACCGAGCCCTTCGAGGACGCCGTCGCGCTCGGCGTGCTGTTCGTCGGCTACCAGGCGCTCGACGCGCTGGTGTTCCAGCGCTGGGTCGACCGCCGCTCCATCCACGTCGGCCCCGCGGTGACGGTGCTCGTGGCGATCCTCGGGCTCAGCCTCTACGGCATCGGCGGCGTGTTCGTGTCGCTCGCGCTCGCGGTCTTCGCGGTGTCGTTCGCCGACGAGCTGGCCCCCACCGACGAGCACGAGGTGCCGTCCAGCGCCGACGAGCTCCTCGCCGCGCCCGACGAGCCGCCTCCGCCCGAGCCGGACGCTGACGCGGACACCGACGCGGGCGCGGACCCCGAGCCGACGCAACCGGAGCCGGCGCAGGAGGCGCAGGAGGCAACCTCCACCTCGCCCACCCCCCGGTAGGCTCGCTCGGCGGTGAAGGTCTACACCCGCAAAGGCGACGACGGCAGCACGGGGCTCTTCCACGGGCAGCGCGTCCGCAAGGACTCCGCCCTGCCCGAGGCGTACGGCAGCGTCGACGAGGCGCAGGCCGTGCTCGGGCTGGCTCGCGCCGAAGCCGAGCCCGGCAGCGAGCTCCACGCGCTGCTCACCCGCCTGGCCCGCGACCTCTGGGTCCTCATGGCCGAGCTGGCCACCGCCCCGGCCAACCGCCCGAAGCTCGTGCCCGGCCAGTCCTCCGTCACCCAGGAGATGGTCGACGCGCTCGAGGACCTGATCGACGACCTGTCGGAGCGGTTCACGCCGCCGACCGAGTTCGTGGTGCCGGGCCAGACGCGGCTCGCCGCGCTGCTCGACCTCGCCCGCACCGTCGTCCGCCGCGCCGAGCGGGCGTCCCTGGTGGCCGCCGAGCCGCCGTCGCTCGTGGTGCCCTACCTCAACCGGCTCTCCGACCTGCTGTGGACCATGGCCCGCTGGCAGGAGGGCGAGTCGCTCCCGGCCCGCGAGGCGTGACCCCGCCGGCATCCCCACTGCAGCAGAAAGGTCGTCGATGAGCCTGACCGTCGAGGTCGCCCGCACCGCCCCCCGGGGCATCGCCGCCATCGGGATCCCCGTCGCCACCTCGGGCGCCGTGCCCCGCTCCCTCGGGTGGTCCCGCGCCGAGCTCACCGCGGCCGGCTTCGAGGCCAAGCCCGGCCAGGTGCTGACCGTGCCCTCGGCGGGCGGGGCCACGCTGGTGGCGGTGGGCATCGGCCCGGCCAGCGAGGTGACCGCGGCCGTGCTGCGCAACGCCGCCGCCGCGTTGGCCCGCGCCGTGCCGCGCGCCGAGTCGTTGGCGACATCGCTGGCCGAGGTGGCCGGCGTGGCGCCCGACGAGGCCGCCCAGGCCGTGACCGAAGGGGTCCGCCTGGCCACCTACAAGTACCTGCGCCACAAGCGCAACGAGAACGGGGCGCCGAAGCTGGCCCGCCTGGTGCTGCTGGGCCGCACCGTGGTGCACGACGCGCTGTCGGAGGGGGCGGCGCGCGGGTTGCTCGTCGCCGACGCCGTGCGCCGCGTGCGCGACCTGGTCAACGAGCCTCCGGGGTTCAAGAACGCGCGCGACCTGGCGGCGGTGGCCGAGGAGGTCGCACGCGAGGCGGGTCTCGACGTGGAGGTGTGGGACGAGGAGCGCATCGAGGCCGAGCGCCTCGGCGGTGTGCTGGCGGTGAACCGGGGCTCCTTCGAGCCGCCCCGCGTCGTGCGTTTGCACTACAAGCCGCGCGGCCGCGCCTCCGGGAAGGTGGCCCTCGTGGGCAAGGGCATCACCTTCGACTCGGGCGGCCTGTCGCTCAAGACCGGCGTCGGCATGATGACCATGAAGACCGACATGGCGGGCGCGGCCACGGTGCTCGGCGTCATGAGCGTGCTGCCCGCGCTCGGGGTGCGCGCCGAGGTCGTCGGCTACATGATGTGCACCGACAACCTGCCGAGCGGCACGGCGATGAAGCCTGGCGACGTCTTCACGTCGCGGCGCGGCACCACGGTGGAGGTGCTGAACACCGACGCCGAGGGGCGACTCGTGCTGGCGGACGGCCTCACCCTGGCCGCCGAGGAGCAGCCCGACGCGATCATCGACGTGGCCACGCTCACCGGGGCCTGCATCGCAGCGCTGGGCCACGCCATCGCCGGCGTGATGGGCAACGAGGAGCGCTGGGTGGACCAGGTCCTCGAAGCGGCGCGACGGGCCGACGAGCAGATGTGGCCCCTCCCGTTGCCGAGCGACTACCGCAAGCTGCTGGACTCCGACGTGGCCGACCTCAAGAACATCGGCAGCACCAACCACGCCGGCGTGGCCGGCGGTGGCGCGCTCACCGCCGGGCTGTTCCTCCAGGAGTTCGTGGGCGACACGCCGTGGGTGCACCTCGACATCGCCGGCCCCTCCGACGCCCCGGCCGACAACGGCTGGATCAGCAAGGGCGGCACCGGGTTCGCGCTGCGCACCCTCGTGGAGCTGCTCTCGACGTACCGGGCGCCTAGCCGCTGAGCGGCGCCGACGCCGGCGGCGCCGCGAGGCGGGCCTCGGCCCAGGCGAGCGCCTCGTGCGCCATGGCGGGGTGGAAGCGCCACCGGTGCAGGTGCTCGCGGGCGGTGGGCCCGTCCTCGCCCAGCTCCAGCAGCGTGAGCGCCAGCTGGCGGGCCCGGCGCTGCTGGTCGGCGGCGTCGGGCGAGGGCCGCGAGCGCTCCCACTCGACGTGCTCGGCCTGCAGGCCCTCGGGCAGGCGCTCCAGCTGGCGGCGGGTGAGCGGCGGCAGGTGCCGGCGCGCGACCAGCTCGCCGCCGCGGAGCTCGGCCATGCCGAACTGGCAGCAGCGCAGCAGGGTGCGCATGAACGGGGAGTGGCGCCCGCCCTGGCCGGCGATGCCGAGGGCGCGGGCCGTGTCGGGCAGCGAGAGCACGAACCCCTCGGGTTCCTGCTCCAGCCCGGCGGCCAGCCGGCGCAGCAACCAGACGCTGGACGGGCCGAGGATGCCGAGCCAGAAGCGCTCGACGTAGGCGGATCGGGGGTCGTGGCCCAAGCGGTCGACGAGCGGGTCGACCCAGGGGCGGACGACGAGCTCCTCGGGCGGCTCGAGGGGGAGGGCGGGGCGGAACGGGGACGACGTGGCGGGCACGGGCTCTCCCTGCGCGGCGGCGGGACCGTGGGACGGGGAAGTGCGGCGAAGAGGAAGTTCGTGCAGTTTCATGTCATCCCGCACCAACCGTCAAGCGCTCGTACCGTCGCGCCGGTGCACGGGGACAACGGGGCCAACGGCGTCGACGCGGTCCGCTCCTGGGTGGCGGCCTCCCAGCGGGTGGTGGCCCTGACCGGCGCGGGCATCTCCACCGACTCGGGCATCCCCGACTTCCGGGGCCCGCAGGGCGTGTGGACCAAGGACCCGCAGGCCGAGAAGCTGGCCACGATCCAGCACTACCTGGAGGACCCGGAGGTCCGGCGGCGGTCGTGGCGCAACCGGCTCGACTCGCCGACCTGGCGGGCCGAGCCCAACGCCGGCCACCACGCCCTGGTGGAGCTGGAGCGCCAGGGCCGCCTGCTGGCCGTCGTGACGCAGAACGTCGACGGCCTCCACCAGGACGCCGGCAACGACCCCGACCGGGTGGTGGAGGTGCACGGCACCACCCGGTTCACGCGGTGCTGGTCGTGCGGCGACCGCCGGCCGATGGACGAGACCATCGAGCGCGTGCGCGCCGGCGAAGACGACCCGCCCTGCCTGGTGTGCGGCGGGATCCTCAAGTCCGACACCATCTCCTTCGGCCAGCAGCTCGTGCCCGAGGTGCTGGCCCGGGCCGAGGAGGTGGCCGCGGCCGCCGACCTGCTGCTGGCCATCGGCTCGACGCTGCAGGTCTATCCCGCGGCGGGGCTGGTGCCCTTGGCCAAGTCGGCCGGCGCCAGGGTGGTGATCGTCAACCGCGACCCGACGCCCTTCGACGGCCTGGCCGACGCCGTGCTGCGCGGCTCGATCTCGGAGGTGCTCCCCGCCCTGGTGAGGCCGTGACATGGCTCGCTCCGGGCGTCCTGCCCTGCGCTCGTGTGCCGCGGCGCCACTCGCACCGCGGTCTCGCGCCGTCGGGTGGCGGCCATCCTGGCCGCGTTCGCGGGTGCCGCGTCAGGCTCGGTTGGCGAGGGCCACGACGGGGGAGCGGAGGCCGAGCGGCGCGGTGACGCCGGAGCCGGCGGAGCCGAAGCTGAACACCCGGCCGTCGGCGGTGGCCAGGCGGTAGCCGGCGCCGTCGGGCGTGGTGGCGATGCGGGTGAAGGGCTGCCCGCCGCCCTGGCCGGCGGCCGACCCGTGGAAGCCGGCGTCGCCGAAGGCGTGCACCTCGCCGGTGCCGTCGACGATCCAGTAGCCGTGGCCGGACGGCGTCGTGGCGATGCCGTTGGCCGCGGCGCCCAGGCGTCGGTCGCCGGTCGACCCGTGGAAGGCCGCATCGCCGAAGGCGAAGACCCCGCCGTCGCTGGCCACCAGCCAGTAGCCCTGGCCGGTGGGGGTGGCCGCCATGCCGACGATGGGGCGGTTGAGCTGGATGCCGCCGGTGGAGCCGTGGAAGGCGGCGTCGCCGAAGGCGAAGATGCCGCCGTCGCTGGCGACGAGCCAGTAGCCCTGCCCCGTGGGCGTGGTCGCCATGCCGACGATGGGCCGGTTGAGCTGGATGCCGCCGGTGGAGCCGTGGAAGGCGGCGTCGCCGAAGGCGAAGATGCCGCCGTCGCTGGCCACCAGCCAGTAGCCCTGGCCCGACGCCGTCGAGACCATCCCGACGATCGGCCGGTTCAGCGGCCCGCCGCCGAGATCCCCGAAGGCCGGCGCCTCGCCGAAGGCCCGCACGTGCCCGTCGGCGGTGACCAGCCAGCCGTCGCCCTGACCCGACCCTGCCGCGGCGGCGGGCGCGGTCGGCTCGAGGCCGGTGGTGCCGCCGACCGCCGGCCCCTCGAGGAAGTTGAAGGTCACCCACATGCGCCCGTCGTCCTCGGCCACCACGCCGATGCCGACGCGGTTGAAGGGCCCCAGGACGTTGTCCCGATGGGCCGGCGACGCCATGAAGGCGTCGTGGAGGGCGGGGACCTCGCCGCCCACGCCGACGTTCTCGCCGCCGCGGCGCCACGCCGGCTCCACGCGGGCGATGGCGGTGGCGAGGTCGGGGCGGTGGCTCAGCACACCGTCGTGGCGGAGGCGGCCCGACCACTCGAGGGCCACGCCGTCGAGGCTTGCGTCGCGCACCATCGGCTCGAGGCCCTCGGCCTGGCGGGCCAGGTTCAGCAAGGTGAGGAACTGGCGTTCGGCAGCACCCGGGTCCGGTTGGGCCGAGGCGCCGGGAGCGGCGAGGAGCCCGAGGACCGTGGCCAGGGTGGCGGCGACGAGCGCGGTGGCGAGGCAGCGCAGGGTCCGTCCCATACGGAAGTAGTCGGCTCATGACCCAAGTGACCTTGAGCGGAACACGCGAGAGGCGGCATTCCCGACCCAGTGGCTAGGCTTTTCCCATGGCCACCTTCCGGGACCTCCTCGCTGCCGCCAAGTCCGAGATCCGTGAGGTCGACACCGCGGCCGCGGACGAGCTCCGCCGTCGTCCCGGCGCCGTGGTGCTCGACGTGCGCGAGCCCGACGAGTACGACCAGGGCGCGCTCCCCGGCGCGATCCACATCCCCCGTGGGCACCTCGAGTCCCAGGTGGAGAGCCGGCTGCCCGACCGCGACGCACCCGTGGTCGTCTACTGCGCCGGGGGCGTGCGCTCCGCCTTCGCCGCCAAGACGCTGCAGGAGCTCGGCTACACCGACGTCGTGTCGGTGGCCGGCGGCTTCGGCAAGTGGAAGGACGAGGGCCGGGAGTGGAAGGTGCCCGTCGCCCTCACCCCCGACCAGCGCAACCGCTACCAGCGCCACCTCCTCCTCCCCGAGGTCGGCGTGGAGGGGCAGGCCAAGCTGCTCGAGTCCAAGGTGCTGCTCCTCGGCGCCGGCGGGCTCGGCTCCCCGGCCGCGCTCTACCTCGCCGCGGCAGGCGTGGGCACGCTCGGCATCGTCGACATGGACGAGGTCGACACGTCGAACCTGCAGCGCCAGATCCTCCACAACGTCGACCGCATCGGCGAGCGCAAGGTCGACTCCGCCAAGAAGACCCTCACCGCGCTCAACCCCGACGTGACGGTGGCCACGTACGACACCCGCCTGGGCGCCGACAACGTGGTCGAGCTGCTCTCGAACTTCGACGTGGTGATCGACGGGGCCGACAACTTCCCGGTGCGCTACCTCCTGAACGACGCCTCGGTGAAGCTCGGCATCCCCGTGGTCCACGGGTCGATCTTCCGCTTCGAGGGCATGGTCACCGTGTTCGACCCCAAGCGCGGGCCGACCTACCGCGACATGGTCCCCGAGCCGCCGCCTGCCGAGCTGGCCCCTTCCTGCGCCGAGGCCGGCGTGCTCGGCGTCCTGCCCGGCATCATCGGTTCGCTGCAGGCCCTGGAGGCCATCAAGCTCCTGCTCGACCTCGGCGACCCGCTCATCGGCCGGATCCTCAGCTACGACGCGCTGGAGCAGACCTTCCGCACGTTCAAGCTGCAGCCCGACCCGGCCAACGAGGTCACCTGGGCCAACCGCGACCGCATCGAGATCGTGGAGCTCGAGGGCCTCTGCTCGCCGGCCCTGCGGCACTGACGCTGAGCCCGGCGGTCGTCAGCGCACCCGGAAGCCCACCAGCCCCTCGGGCGGCTCCGCATCGGCCTGCACGCCGGTGACCTCGGCCCACGGCGGGCCCGAGCGCATCCAGGCCACCAACGCCTCCACCGCCGGGGCCGGGCCCTCCGCCACGGCCTCCACCGCGCCGTCGGCCCGGTTGCGCACCCAGCCGGCCAGGCCCAGGCGGGCCGCCTCGCGGCGGGTCGACTCGCGGTAGCCGACGCCCTGCACCCGTCCCCTCACCACCACCCGTCTGCGCACCACGTCCACCGGCCCAGCATGCCCGCACCGGCGGGTGTGACCTGGAGGTACGCCGTTCCGTAGCCTGTGCCCATGGCCGCACGCGAGGACGGGACCCACCGCACGGACTCCGGGATCGAGATCAAGCCGCTGTACACGGCGGACGACCTCGCCGGCTGGGACGCCACGGAGCGCCTCGGCCGTCCCGGGGAGCCCCCCTACACCCGGGGCGTCTACCCGACGATGTACCGCGGCCGCCTCTGGACGATGCGGCAGTACGCGGGCTTCGGCACGGCGGAGTCCACGAACGAGCGCTTCCGCTTCCTGCTCGGGGCCGGCCAGACCGGCCTGTCGTGCGCCTTCGACCTGCCGACGCAGATGGGCTACGACTCCGACCACCCCCGCGCCGAAGGGGAGATCGGCAAGGTGGGCGTGGCCATCGACTCCATCGAGGACATGCGCCTGCTGCTCCACGGCATCCCGCTGGACAAGGTCACCACCTCGATGACGATCAACGCCACGGCGCCGATCCTGCTCCTGCTCTACGAGCTGGTGGCCGAGGAGCAGGGTGTGGCCTCCACCGACATCGGCGGTGGCACGGTCCAGAACGACCTGCTGAAGGAGTACATCGCCCGGGGGACGTACATCTACCCGCCCCGGCCGTCGATGCGGCTCATCACCGACGTGTTCGCGTACTGCAAGGAGCGCATCCCGCGCTGGAACACGATCTCGATCTCCGGCTACCACATCCGGGAGGCGGGCTCGACGGCGGTGCAGGAGATCGCCTTCACGCTGGCCAACGGCATCGCCTACGTGCAGGCGGCCATCGACGCGGGCCTCGACGTGGACGAGATCGCACCGCGGCTGTCGTTCTTCTGGAACGCCCACAACGACTTCTTCGAGGAGGTCGCCAAGTTCCGGGCGGCCAGGCGCATGTGGTACCGGATCATGGGCGAGCGCTTCGGGGCCCAGAAGGAGGCGTCGAAGCTGCTGCGCTTCCACACCCAGACGGGCGGATCCACGCTCACCGCGCAGCAGCCCGAGGTGAACGTCGTGCGGGTCACCTTGCAGGCGCTGGCGGCCGTCATGGGCGGCACGCAGTCGCTGCACACCAACGGCTTCGACGAGGCCCTCGGGCTGCCCACCGAGCAGGCGGCCAAGATCGCGCTGCGGACGCAGCAGGTGATCGGCTACGAGTCCGGCGTCACCCGCACGCCCGACCCGTTGGCCGGCTCGTACTTCCTCGAGGTGCTCACCGACGAGGTGGAGGCGAAGGCCTGGCAGTACCTGGAGCGCATCGACGAGCTCGGCGGCGCGGTGCAGGCCATCGAGCAGGGCTACCAGATGGACGAGATCGAGCAGGCCGCCTACGAGTACACGAAGTCGATCGACGACGGCGAGCGGGTGATCGTGGGCGTCAACCGCTTCGTCGAGGACGAGGAGCGCGAGCCCGAGGTCTTCCCGCTCGACCCGGCGCTGCAGCGCCAGCAGGCCGACCGGGTGCGCAAGGTCAAGGCCGAGCGCGACCAGGACGCGGTGCGCCAGGCGCTCGAGGACGTGAAGGCCGCCGCGCGCGGCACGCAGAACGTGCTGTTCCCCATGCGCGAGGCCCTGAAGCGCAAGGCGACCTTGGGCGAGGTGAGCGACGCCTTGCGCGAGGTGTTCGGCGTCTACCAGCCGGCTCGCTGAGACGGATCGGGGGTCGCCCCGTGCGGAGCGACCCCCGAGAGGACCTGCGCTGTGGCCACGGAGGGCCGCAGCGCAGCCGTGTCACAGGTAGTAGCCGATGACGTCGACGATGACGTGGGTGCGCACGGTCGCGTCGGCGCCCCCGGCGCGCACGCGCAGGCGGCCGTCGGCGCTCACCCGGCTGACGGCCAGGTTGGCCACGTCGGTGTCGGGCATGAAGTTGAGGTTCGACGTGCCGGGCCACTCCACGTCGGCGGCGAAGAGGGCCAGGAAGCCGGGCGCCTCGGCCAGCGTCGCGGTGAGGTTCACCAGCACGGCGGTGGCACCGGCCGGCACGGGCCGGACGCCGTTCACCTCGGCGGCGAGGTCGACGACGTACTCGCCGTCCTTCTGGAGCTTGCCCATGTTGTTGCCGACGGGGCTCTGCTCCGGCGGACGGGTGTCGAAGGCCCGCACAGGCGCCTCGAGCAGGTGCAGCGCGCCCGCTGCCGTGGGCCCGGCGAGCTGGCGGAACACGCCCGGCGTGGCCTCGGTGGTGGCGTCGCCCGGCGTGCTCGAGGCCACGCACAGCCACAGCGCGCCGGTGCTGTCGTTCACCAGGTCGCCGAGCATGGCCGCCGCGTCGGTGCGGGCGGCCGGCGCGTCGCCGGCGGGCACCAGGTTCACGTTGGCCTGCGTGCCTGCGAAGGCGCCGCCCCAGGCGGCCTCGGCCGCGCCCACACCGAGCACGCCGATGGGCGCCACGCGCGTGCCGTAGCCGGCGATGGCGGCCGGCGGCACCGTGGTGGTGTCGTCGAAGGGCGGCGAGGACGCATCGAGCGTGTCCTGGTCGCTGACCAGGAGGATGTTGCCCGTGGTGTCCGGCGTGCTGCCGATGGGCGCGTCGGCCGCGGTGTAGTGCAGCACCGTGGAGTCGGTGGTGTTCTGCTCGTTGGTCTCGCCGATCACGAACTCGTCGCCGTCGGCGGCCGCCGCCGGCCGAGCTCCGACCGCGGCCAGCACCGCGCCGCCGGCCGCGGCCGCGCCGACTTGGAACAGGCGCCGGCGGGACGTGCCTGCCGCCGGCTCGCCCACCTCACGCTTCAGCCGCTGCAGCTCTCGTTCGAGGCCCTCGATGCGAGCGTTGACGTCCATGACACCTCCGTGGGGAGAGGGGGTATGGGCGGCGCTCTCCTTATCACGGCCGTCACACGCCGTACACGCGCCCACAACCCCTCCGTCACACCAGAGGCCGCCCCTGCTTGTCGCGCCTGGCCGCCTTCATCGCCCGCTTGAACTCCCTGACCTGGGCCAACGTCGCCGGGCTGGTGCAGTCGGCCACCGAGCGGGGGGTGTCGTCGGCGAAGACGCCGGCGAAGCGCTCCCACCCTGGGGGCGCCTGCCCCATGCGCTTGGCCAGGAGGGCCAGGAAGATCTGCGACTTCTCCTGCCCGAAGCCGGGCAGGGCCCGCAGGCGCCGGAAGAGCTCCTCGCCGTCCGGCGCCGTCTCCCACACCGCGGCCGCGTCGCCGCCGTACTGCTCGGTGAGGTGCACGCACAGGTCGTAGGCGCGTCGCGCCATCGACCCGGGGAAGCGGTGGAGGGCCGGCTTCTCGAGGAAGGCGGCCACCAGCTCCTCGGGGTCCATGGCGGCGATGGCCTTGGCGTCGAGGTGCCCACCGAGCCGCTCGCGCAGCACGGAGGGGCCCTTGAAGGCCCACTCCATCGGCACCTGCTGATCGAGCAGCATGCCGAGCAGCAGCGCGAGCGGATCGGTGTTGAGCAGCCGGTCGGCGTCCTCGTCGCCCGTGATGTAGAGGGTGCCCGCCATCGAGGACGAGGTCAGCCGTGGATGGGGTCGACCGCGTCGGGGTCGATGTCGTAGCGGGCGATGGCGTCGGCCACGACCTCGGGCTTGACCTCGCCGGTGGCGGCCAGGCCGGCCAGCACGGCGACCACGACGTGGCCGGCGTCGACCTCGAAGAACCGGCGCAGCGCCTCCCGCGTGTCGGAGCGCCCGTAGCCGTCGGTGCCCAGCGGGATGAAGGGCCGGCCGGTCACCCAGCGGGCGATCTGGTCGGGCACCATGCGCACGAAGTCGGTGACCGCCACCACCGGACCGGCCGGGTGCTCGCCGCCCTGGCCGTTCTCGCCGAGCAGCTCGGTGACGAGCGGCGTGCGGGGAGGCTGACCGGGGTGCAGGCGGTTCCAGCGCTCGGCGCCGAGCGCCTCATCGCGCAGCGCCTTGTACGACGTGGCCGACCACAGGTCGACGCCGACGTCGTAGTGCTCGGCCAGGTCGGCCGCGGCCTGGCGCGCGGCGCCCTGGGCGGTGCCGCTGAACAGCACCGTGGCCCGCTTCGACGGCCCGTCGGGCGCGTCGGCCCAGCGGTAGAGGCCGCGCATGATGCCCTCCTCGATGCCCGGGCTGTCGGGCATGGGCGGCATCGGGTAGTTCTCGTTGTACAGCGTCAAGTAGAAGAAGACGTCCTCGGGTTGCGGCCCGTACATGCGGTGGATGCCGTGCTTCACGATCACCGCGGTCTCGTAGGCGAAGGCCGGGTCGTAGGCCTGGCACACCGGCACCGCGGAGGCGAGCAGGAGCGAGTGCCCGTCCTGGTGCTGGAGGCCCTCGCCGAGCAGCGTGGTGCGCCCCGCGGTGGCCCCGAGCAGGAAGCCCCGGGCGCGCGAGTCCATCGCCTGCCAGATGAGGTCGCCGACGCGCTGGAAGCCGAACATCGAATAGAAGATGTAGAACGGCACGACCGGCACGCCGCGATGTGCGTAGCTCGTGGCGGCAGCGATCCACGAGGACATGGCACCGGCCTCGGTGATGCCCTCCTCGATGATCTGGCCCTCCTTCGACTCGGTGTAGGAGAGCAGCAGGTCGGCGTCGACGGGCTCGTAGAGCTGCCCCTGCGCGGCGTAGATCTTCAGCTCCCGGAAGAGCGCGTCCATGCCGAACGTGCGGGCCTCGTCGGGGATGATCGGCACGACCCGCTGGCCGAACCGCTCGTCGCGCGCCAGGTTGCGCAGCAACCGGGTGAAGGCCGTCGTGGTGGAGGCGGCCTGCTTGCCCGAGCCCTTCAGCACCTCGGCGAAGGCGGTGTCGCTCGGCAGCTCGAGCGGTCGCCGGACGCGCGTGGTGCGCCGCGGCAGCGCGCCGTCGAGGGCCCGGCGGCGCTCCATCAAGTACTGGTACTCCACCGAGTCGGGCGCGGGCCGGAAGTACGGCGGGTCGCCCGACTCCAGCGCCTCCTCGGGGATCTCCTCCTGCAGGTAGAGCCGGTCGCGCAGCAGCTTCAGCTGCGTGCCGGTCATCTTCTTGATCTGGTGGGTGGCGTTGCGGCCCTCCACCTCGGGGCCGAGCGTCCAGCCCTTGATCGTCTTGGCCAGGATGACCGTGGGCACGCCGGAGCCCTCGTTCTCCACCGCGGCCTTGTAGGCGGCGTAGAGCTTGCGGTAGTCGTGACCGCCGCGGGGCAGCCAGCGCAGCTCGTCGTCGGAGAGGTGCTCCACCAGCTTGCGCAGGCGCGGGTCGGGCCCGAAGAAGTGCTCGCGGATGTACGCGCCCGACTCGACGGTGTAGCGCTGGAACTCGCCGTCGACCGTGGTGTTCATCTTGTTGAGCAGCACGCCGTCGACGTCGCGCATCAGGAGCTCGTCCCACTTGGAGCCCCACACCACCTTGATGACGTTCCAGCCGGCGCCGCGGAAGACGGCCTCGAGCTCCTGGATCACCTTGCCGTTGCCGCGCACCGGCCCGTCGAGCCGCTGCAGGTTGCAGTTCACGACCCAGATGAGGTTGTCGAGGTGCTCGCGCGACGCGAGCGACAGCGCCCCGAGCGTCTCCGGCTCGTCGCACTCGCCGTCGCCCAGGAAGCACCACACCCGGCTGTCGCCGGTGTCGTCGATGCGCCGGTTCTGCAGGTAGCGGTTGAACCGGGCGTGGTAGATCGACGTGATCGGCCCGAGGCCCATCGAGACCGTCGGGAACTCCCAGAAGTCGGGCATCAGCCGCGGGTGCGGGTACGACGACAGGCCGGTGCGGCCGATCTCCCGGCGGAAGTGGTCGAGGTCCTCCTCCGTGAGCCGGCCCTCCAGGAACGCGCGGGCGTAGATGCCGGGTGCGGCGTGGCCCTGGAAGTAGACGTGGTCGCCGGGCTGGCCGTCGTCCTTGCCCCGGAAGAAGTGGTTGAACCCGACCTCGTACAGGCTGGCGCTCGACGCGAAGGTGGACAGGTGGCCACCGATCCCGTCGGCGTGCTTGTTGGCCTTGATCACCATCACCGCCGCGTTCCAGCGGATGTAGGCCCGGATCCGGCGCTCGATGAACTCGTCGCCGGGGAACCACGGCTCCTGCTCCGGGGGGATGGTGTTCACGTAGGGCGTGGACACCGTGGCCGGTACGCCGACCTGGAGCTCACGGGCCCGCTCGAGCAGCTTGGAGACCAAGAAGCGGGCGCGGGTCTTGCCGCGCTGGTCGACGACCGAGTCCAAGCTGTCCAGCCACTCCTCCGT
>Ga0182742_1003931_pt1 | contig 13957 bp, 9 predicted proteins | sample eDN5th37CBELigMG_FD_128880 | JGI IMG/M metagenome (GOLD analysis project Ga0182742, IMG submission 128880) | Enriched Miracle-Growth compost microbial communities from Emeryville, California, USA - eDNA 5th pass 37_C BE-Lig MG (version 2)... ... | reverse complement strand
TCGCGCTTGCGGTTAAAGCCGTTGGAGAACAGAAAGAACAACAAGCTTAAAATTATAATATAAAATGGAGGGTATTACCCAATGACTAAAGAGCAAATCATTGAAGCCATTAAAGGTATGACCGTTCTTGAATTGAACGATCTCGTGAAAGCAATCGAAGAAGAGTTTGGCGTAACGGCAGCAGCTCCTGTAGCTGTAGTAGCTGGCGGCGGCGCTGCAGAAGCAGTTGCTGAGCAAACAGAATTCGACGTAATCCTCGCAAACGCTGGCGCATCCAAAATCAACGTTATCAAAGTTGTGCGCGAAGTTACGGGCCTCGGCTTGAAAGAAGCAAAAGAATTGGTTGACAACGCACCGAAGCCGATCAAAGAAAAGGTTTCCAAAGAAGAAGCCGACAAGATCAAAGAACAGCTTGAAGCTGCTGGTGCAACTGTAGAAGTGAAGTAAGATCTTTATCTTAAGATCTATATAACCCCTTGTGAGTTTTGTAACTCGCAAGGGGTTTTGCTTCAATATCTTCCTTTGAAGGAGGCCTCCGCATATGAGCGATCATTATTATTCCAAGACCCCTACGGTTGCGTCGGACCGGCATATGATTGAAGCGACACTGCGCGGCAAGAAGTATTCGTTCATTACGGAAGCGGGCGTGTTTTCGCGGAGGGAGGTCGATTTTGGCAGCAGACTGCTGATTGAATCGATGGAAATTCCTATGGATACCGATGTATTGGATGTGGGCTGCGGATACGGACCGATCGGGCTGGTTGCCGCAGGCTTAGCGGGTAATGGAACGGTCACGATGATTGATATTAATGAACGTGCTGTTGCAACGGCACGGGAAAATGCGGAAAGGCTCGGCGTGAAGAATGTGCGCATTCTTCAAAGCGACCAATTTGAAGCGCTTGGGGATGAACAGTTTGACGTCATTTTGACAAATCCGCCAATCCGCGCGGGGAAGTCCGTGGTGCACGGCATCTTCGAGGGGGCGTATTACCGCTTGCGCGACGGAGGGTCGTTGTGGGTCGTTATCCAGAAGAAACAAGGCGCGCCGTCTGCATTTTCTAAGTTGGAAGAGCTCTTTGGAAATGTACGTGAAGTGACGAAAGAGAAGGGGTACCGGATCTTTCAAGCCATAAAACAAAATTGCTGATTTGTCAATGGCTTTTTGTTGACTTCGTTCCACAGCTGTGGTAGTATTAGAAAATGTCAGCATTATGATGGTATTCGTTTCTTAATTTTGGAAAATGGTGTGGGTGGTGGTTTGCGCTGCGTACCCGGATCCAAAAATTTCGATTTGACGTATATTACCAAAGTTTTCCGACTACGATAGAGGATATGGACATCGGAGCGAAAGCTCCTTTTTCTCTCTTTCCATTCTGTTATGAAGAGACGCTTTTGAAAACGGCGCCTCTTGTTTCAATTTACATGCTTTTTAACATGTTGTCATCTTTTGCAGTTCAGTAGACATGAGGGGTGAACGTAAGTTGGTAGGACATGTGGTGCAATTCGGTCGTCGTGAGCGAAGAAGCTACTCTCGGATCAGGGAAGTGTTGGAGATCCCGAACCTCATCGAAATCCAACAGAAGTCGTATGAGCATTTTATGGAGACGGGGCTGCGGGAGCTGTTGCATGATATTTCCCCAATCCAAGACTTCACAGGGAATCTGGCGTTGGAGTTCATTGATTACAGTCTCGGTGAGCCGAAGTATTCGGTCGATGAGTCGAAAGAACGGGATGTCACATACGCTGCGCCGCTCCGAGTGAAGGTTCGCCTTATTAATAAGGAAACGGGCGAAGTGAAGGAACAAGAAGTGTTCATGGGCGATTTCCCGCTGATGACTGAAACCGGCACTTTCATTATTAACGGTGCGGAACGGGTGATTGTCAGCCAGCTTGTCCGCAGCCCTAGCGTCTACTTCAGTGCGAAGATGGACAAGAACGGCAAGCAGGGCTATTCGGCTACGGTGATCCCGAACCGGGGTGCGTGGCTGGAGCTTGAGATGGATATGAAGGACATTATTTATGTCCGGATTGACCGCACTCGGAAGATTCCGGTGACGGTGCTTTTGCGCGCCCTTGGCTTCGGTACCGATGCGGAAATTATTGATTTGCTTGGTGACAACGAATATATCCGAAACACGTTGGAGAAAGACAACACGGATTCCACGGAGAAAGCGTTAATTGAAATTTATGAGCGTCTCCGTCCGGGCGAACCTCCGACATTGGAGAACGCTAGGAATCTGTTGATCGCGCGTTTCTTTGATCCGAAGCGTTACGATTTGGCCAGCGTCGGCCGTTATAAGATGAATAAGAAGCTTCACATCAAGAACCGCTTGTTCAATCAAAGGCTTGCAGAATCGCTGATTGATTTCGAAACAGGCGAAATCATTGCGGAAGCAGGTCAAGTGCTGGACCGCCGTTTGCTTGATCAGGTGCTGCCTTATCTTGAGAAGGGAGCCGGCCGAGTGGAGTACAAAGTCGCATCCAGCTTGACGGATGAAGATACGATTCCGCTGCAGGCGATCTCGGTATTTTCCCCGATCGAGGACGGCAAAGTCGTCAAGGTGATCGGCAACGGCCAGATTGACAAGTCGGTGAAGCATATTACGCCAGCCGATATTATTGCGTCGATCAATTATTTTGTAGATTTGCTTTATGGCATTGGCGACACGGATGATATCGACCACTTGGGGAACCGCCGCTTGCGTTCTGTAGGCGAACTGCTGCAGAACCAATTCCGCATCGGTTTATCCCGGATGGAGCGCGTTGTCCGCGAACGGATGTCGATTCAAGACGCGAATATGATTACGCCGCAGGCGTTAATTAATATTCGTCCGGTCATCGCGTCGATTAAGGAATTTTTCGGCAGCTCCCAGCTTTCGCAGTTCATGGATCAGACGAATCCGCTGGGCGAATTGACGCATAAGCGCCGGTTGTCCGCGCTCGGTCCTGGTGGTTTGACGCGTGAACGCGCAGGCTTTGAGGTTCGTGACGTGCACCATTCCCACTATGGACGGATGTGTCCGATCGAAACGCCGGAAGGTCCGAACATCGGGTTGATTAACTCGTTGTCCACCTTTGCCCGTATTAACGAGTACGGTTTTATCGAGACGCCTTACCGTTGGGTAGACCCTGACACGGGGGTTGTTACGGATAAAATTCAATATATGACGGCCGATGAGGAAGATAACTACATCATCGCGCAAGCGAACGAACCGTTGAATGAAGACGGAACGTTCAAGAACGACCAACTGGTTGTCCGCTATAAGGATGAGCACTTAATCCTTCCGAAAGAGCGGGCCGACTACATGGACGTTTCGCCGAAGCAGGTTGTGTCTGTCGCGACGGCGCTCATTCCGTTCTTGGAGAACGACGACTCCAACCGCGCACTCATGGGATCGAACATGCAGCGTCAAGCGGTGCCGCTGTTGATTCCGAAGGCGCCATTCATCGGAACGGGCTTGGAGCATAAGGCTGCGAAGGATTCCGGCGTGTGCATCGTTTCCAAGTATGACGGTTTTATCGAGCGCGTATCCGCGAATGAGATTTGGCTGCGCCGCCAAGAGATGGTGGACGGCAAGCTTGTAACCGGCGACCTTGTAAAATACAAATTGCATAAATTCTTACGCTCCAACCAAGGGACTTGCATCAATCAGCGCCCGATCGTTCAGAAAGGCCAGCAGGTGAAGGCCGGCGATATTTTGGCGGATGGACCTTCCACGGAGATGGGCGAGTTGGCGCTTGGCCGCAACGTTGTCGTCGCATTTATGACCTGGGAAGGTTATAACTACGAGGATGCGATCTTGCTGAGTGAGAAGCTGGTGAAGGAGGACGTATTTACGTCGGTTCACATTGACGAATACGAATCCGAAGCCCGCGATACAAAGCTCGGTCCGGAGGAAATTACACGCGACATCCCGAACGTCGGCGAAGAAGCGTTGAAGAATTTGGACGAACGCGGGATTATCCGCGTCGGCGCGGAAATTGCCGCCGGCGACATCCTCGTCGGCAAGGTGACGCCTAAGGGTGTTACGGAGCTGACGGCGGAAGAACGCCTGCTGCACGCGATCTTTGGCGAGAAGGCCCGCGAAGTACGGGATACTTCGCTGCGTGTGCCGCACGGAACCGATGGGATCGTTGTTGACGTCAAAGTGTTTACCCGTGAGAACGGCGATGAGCTTCCTCCTGGCGTAAACCAATTGGTTCGTGTATACATCGCGCAGAAACGGAAAATCTCTGAAGGCGATAAGATGGCGGGACGCCATGGAAACAAAGGGGTCATCGCCCGCATTCTGCCGGAAGAAGATATGCCGTTCCTGCCGGACGGTACGCCGGTAGAAGTTGTGTTGAATCCATTGGGCGTTCCTTCCCGGATGAATATCGGGCAGGTGCTCGAGGTTCACCTCGGTATGGCGGCAAAGACGCTTGGTATTCATGTGGCAACGCCAGTATTTGACGGTGCGACAGAGTACGATGTGTTCGATACGATGGAAGAAGCCGGCATGCAGCGCAACGGCAAGACGGTGCTGTATGACGGGCGCACAGGCGAAAGATTTGAACGCGAAGTGACGGTCGGCGTTATGTACATGATCAAGCTTGCGCACATGGTCGACGATAAGATCCATGCGCGGTCCACGGGTCCGTACTCGCTCGTTACGCAGCAGCCGTTGGGCGGTAAAGCTCAATTCGGCGGCCAGCGTTTTGGTGAGATGGAAGTTTGGGCGCTTGAGGCTTACGGAGCGGCTTATACGCTCCAAGAAATCTTGACGGTGAAGTCCGACGACGTTGTCGGCCGTGTGAAAACATATGAGTCGATCGTCAAAGGCGAGAATGTGCCTGAACCGGGTGTTCCGGAATCGTTCAAGGTATTGATCAAAGAGCTTCAGAGCTTAGGAATGGATGTTAAGATCTTAAGCGAAAATGAAGAAGAGATCGAGATGCGAGAGCTGGATGACGAGGATGACACACCGAGCGATAAGCTGAACTTGAACATTGAGGGCGCTGAGGTTGGGGTCGACTGATCGTCGACTCCTGCCGCGCATTTCTGTGATATGTATTGAGAGGCGCAGCAATCGAAGATTGCGGCGTACATGTTTGACTAATAAAGCAGGGAGGGTTGCTCCTTGATGGATGTCAACAACTTTGAATTTATGAAAATTGGGCTGGCCTCCCCGGAAAAGATCCGGTCGTGGTCGCGCGGCGAAGTAAAGAAGCCGGAAACCATTAACTACCGGACGTTAAAGCCGGAGAAGGAAGGCTTGTTCTGCGAAAAAATCTTCGGGCCTCAGAAGGACTGGGAATGTCACTGCGGCAAGTATAAGCGTGTCCGCTATAAAGGCGTCGTCTGCGACCGCTGCGGCGTTGAAGTGACACGTGCGAAGGTTCGCCGCGAACGGATGGGCCATATTGAATTGGCTGCTCCTGTGTCTCATATTTGGTATTTTAAAGGCATCCCGAGCCGTATGGGTTTGGCGCTCGATATGTCTCCGCGCTCGTTAGAAGAGATTATTTACTTTGCATCATATGTCGTGACAGATCCAGGCGATACTCCGTTAGAGAAGAAACAGCTTCTCTCCGAGAAGGAGTACCGCAGCTACCGCGAGAAGTACGGCTACGCATTCCAAGCGGGAATGGGAGCTGAAGCGGTGAAGAGACTTCTTCAAGATATCGACTTGGTTAAAGAAGTTGATGCCTTGAAGGAAGAGCTGAAGACGGCTCAAGGACAACGCAGAAACCGCGCGATTAAGCGTCTTGAAGTGCTCGAGGCGTTCCGCAACTCCGGAAACCGTCCGGAATGGATGGTTATGGACGTACTGCCGGTCATTCCGCCGGAATTGCGCCCGATGGTGCAGTTGGACGGCGGCCGGTTTGCAACCTCTGACCTGAACGATCTTTACCGTCGTGTGATTAACCGGAACAACCGCTTGAAGCGGTTGTTGGATTTAGGCGCGCCGGATATTATCGTTCAGAACGAGAAGCGGATGCTTCAAGAAGCTGTTGACGCGTTAATTGACAACGGCCGCCGCGGCCGTCCTGTAACAGGCCCTGGCAACCGCCCGCTGAAGTCTCTTTCGCATATGCTGAAAGGGAAACAAGGTCGTTTCCGTCAAAACTTGCTCGGTAAGCGCGTTGACTACTCGGGACGTTCGGTTATCGTTGTTGGTCCTTCGTTGAAGATGTACCAGTGCGGTTTGCCGAAGGAAATGGCGTTGGAGCTCTTTAAGCCTTTCGTGATGAAGGAGCTTGTGAATAAAGGGCTTGCTCATAACATCAAGAGCGCGAAGCGCAAGGTAGAACGTGTGTCTCCTGAAGTATGGGATGTTCTTGAAGAGGTTATTAAGGAGCATCCGGTACTCTTAAACCGCGCTCCTACGCTTCACCGTTTGGGGATTCAAGCCTTCGAACCCATATTGGTTGAAGGCCGCGCCATTAAGCTTCATCCGCTCGTATGTACGGCATACAATGCAGACTTTGACGGCGACCAGATGGCTGTTCACGTTCCGCTCTCCGCGGAAGCGCAGGCGGAAGCACGCATCTTGATGCTTGCGTCCGGGAACATTTTGAACCCGAAAGACGGTAAACCGGTTGTTACGCCTTCGCAGGACATGGTCTTGGGAAGCTACTATTTGACGATGGACAACGTGGATGAGAAGGGTACGGGAACCATTTTCCGCGACTTCAATGAAGTGATTTCTTCTTATCAACGCGGTGTCGTAGGGCTGCACGCCAGAGTTGCCATCCGAGCATCGTCGCTGAATAAAACCTCGTTCACGGAAGAACAGCAGAAGGCGTTCCTCATTACGAACGTCGGGAAAATTATTTTTAACGAAATTTTCCCTGCAGACTTCCCGTATATTAACGAACCGACGAAGAAGAATTTGCTTCAAGGCGTGGACGACCGTTACTTCATTTACGAGAAGGGCGTCGACATCCGCGAGCGGATTCGCTCAGCGGAATTTAAAGGCGCGATCGGCAAGGACTTCCTGGGCGCGATCATTGCTGAATGCTTCCGCAAATATCACACGACTGAAACGTCTGTGATTTTGGATAATATTAAGCAGTTGGGCTTCACCTATTCGACGAAGGCGGGTATTACGATCGCGGTAGCGGATGTGAATGTACCGGAAGAAAAAGCGGCCATTCTCGAGGCATCGGAAGAGAAGGTTCGTGTCGTTACGAACCAATACCGCCGCGGTTTGATCACCGACGACGAACGCTATGACCGGATTATCAGCATCTGGTCGAAGGCGAAGGACGACATCACCGATATCCTGATGAAGTCTCTTGATAAATTTAACTCGATCAGCATGATGGTCGACTCGAAGGCTCGCGGTAATAAGTCGCAGATTACGCAGCTCGGCGGGATGCGCGGCTTGATGGCGAACCCGGCCGGCCGAATCATTGAGTTGCCGATTAAGTCGAACTTCCGCGAAGGCTTAACCGTATTGGAGTACTTTATCTCCACACACGGCGCGCGGAAGGGTCTTGCCGATACGGCACTCCGTACGGCGGACTCGGGGTATTTGACAAGACGTCTTGTTGACGTTGCCCAAGACGTAATCGTCCGCGAGGATGATTGCGGTACGGACAAAGGCTTTATCGTCGGGAAGATTCAAGACGGTAAAGAAGTCATCGAGGATTTGTACGATCGTATTGAAGGCCGGTATGCATTCGAAACGATTCGTCATCCTCAAACCGGAGAAGTGATTGTCAACCGCAATGAACTGATTGGCGACGCCGAAGCGAATGCGATTATTGCGGCTGGTATCGAACGGATTCAAATTCGTTCCGTACTTTCCTGCCGTACGCGCCATGGCGTATGTAAGAAATGCTACGGCCGCAACCTGGCAACAGGCGCTCACGTGGAGATTGGCGAGGCTGTTGGTATAATTGCCGCCCAATCGATCGGTGAGCCTGGTACGCAGCTTACCATGCGTACATTCCACACCGGCGGTGTTGCCGGCGACGATATTACGCAAGGTTTGCCCCGGATTCAGGAGCTCTTCGAAGCCCGCAATCCGAAGGGCCAAGCGATTATCTCCGAAATTGACGGCGTCGTGAAGGAAATTCGCGAAGCGAAGGACCGCCGTGAGATTGAAGTGGCCGGCGAGGCGGAATCGAAGGTATACTCTGTATCTTACGGTTCCCGGATTCGCGTCAGCGAAGGCCAGCCGATCGAAGCCGGCGACGAGCTGACTGACGGTTCGATCGACCCGAAAGAAATGCTGAGAATTAAAGGCATTCGCGGGGTTCAAAATTATATCTTGCAAGAGGTGCAACGCGTTTATCGGAACCAAGGGGTAGAAATTAACGATAAACACGTTGAGGTAATGATCCGTCAGATGCTGCGGAAGATCCGCATCGTTGACGCGGGAGATACTTCGCTTCTGCCGGGATCGTTCGTTGACATCCATGAATATGAAGTGGCTAACAAAGAGGCATTGCTTTCCGGCAAGGAGCCGGCCGTAGCCCGCCCTGTATTGCTGGGGATTACGAAAGCTTCCTTGGAAACAGACTCTTTCTTGTCCGCAGCATCGTTCCAAGAGACGACACGCGTCTTAACCGACGCGGCGATCAAGGGCAAAGTCGATCAGCTGCTCGGCTTGAAGGAGAATGTTATTATCGGGAAGCTGATTCCAGCCGGAACCGGGATGTCGCGTTACCGCAGCGTACGCGTCATCGATCCGAATGCGCCTGCAGCAGAAGGCGAAGAAGCGGTAACGGAACCGGTAGCGGTAGAATAAAAGCGAAAGACCTTTGCCATGGCAGGCCGATTGAGGGCCTGCCATGTGCTACTTTTTCTCATGAAAATCATCTTGACATGTGCCCTAGCCTGGTGATAATATAAGTCAGTGTGCCAGAAAGATACGGATTTTGCGATCTGTTCTTTGGGGGATATATTGAAATGTCTTTAGATGATGAAAGGCGCAGCGGAACACTGCGCATCGGCACCAAGCAGACAGTTAAGGCAGTAGAGATTGGTGCTGCCAAGAAGGTGTTTGTTGCTAGGGACGCAGATCTCAAGCTGATCAATAAGATTGTAGCTTTGGCTAAGAAGACTGGAGTCGAAATCGTCTATGTCGATTCGATGAAACAGCTCGGCAAGGCCTGTGGGATTGAAGTCGGAGCAGCGATGGCTGCTGTTGTGAATGAATGAAATTTACGTTTTTACCCGAGAAGTCGCGGTAAGAACCTTTCTTTTGCTCACGTATGACTCGCCTGGATCTGTGGACTTAACATTTTTTAAAAACTTGAATTGAAGGAGGTGTATAGCATGCCAACAATTAACCAGCTCGTTCGCAAAGGACGCACGGCGAAAGTGTACAAATCGAAATCCCCGGCGCTTCACAGAGGCTTCAACGCTCTGCGTCGCGAAGAAACGGAGCGCACATCCCCGCAGAAACGCGGCGTTTGCACCCGTGTGGGCACGATGACTCCGAAGAAGCCGAACTCGGCCCTCCGGAAATACGCTCGTGTGCGCTTGACGAACCGCGTAGAAGTAACTGCATACATCGGCGGGATTGGCCACAACCTTCAGGAACACAGCGTTGTTCTTGTTCGCGGCGGCCGCGTAAAGGACCTTCCGGGTGTGCGTTATCATATTGTCCGCGGTGCGCTTGATACAGCCGGTGTTAACAACCGGATGCAAGCTCGTTCCAAATACGGCACGAAGCGCCCGAAAGCTAAGAAATAATGAGTGGCGCGATCAGCGCCTCATCTATCGTTTTCTTTAATCTACCAAGTCAGTCAGAATGAAACATTTGCGAAAGGGGGATAACTATGCCACGTAAAGGTCCAGTTCCAAAGAGAGACGTATTACCGGATCCGATTTACAACAGCAAGTTGGTTACACGTCTGATTAACCGGATTATGATCGATGGCAAGCGCGGAGTCGCTCAAAAAATCTTGTATGATGCATTTGAGTTGATTCGTCAGCGTACGGGCAACGATCCAATGGAAGTGTTCGAAGCCGCGATTAAGAATATTATGCCGGTTCTCGAGGTGAAGGCACGCCGTGTCGGCGGTGCGAACTACCAAGTGCCGATCGAAGTAAAACCGGAGCGCCGTACTTCCTTAGGTCTTCGTTGGTTGGTCAACTACTCCCGCAACCGCGGCGAGAAGACGATGACAGAGCGCTTGGCTGCTGAAATCATCGATGCAAGCAACAACACAGGCGCATCGGTGAAGAAGCGTGAAGATACGCATAAGATGGCTGAAGCGAACAAAGCGTTTGCCCATTACCGTTGGTAAGAAATATACCAATAGACACGAGGATAGAAGGGAGCCAAACGAATGCCAAGAGCGTTCTCTCTGCAGAACACGCGTAACATCGGCATCATGGCCCACATTGACGCAGGTAAGACGACAACGACCGAACGTATTTTGTTCTACACTGGCCGTACCCACAAAATCGGTGAAGTGCACGAAGGTGCAGCAACGATGGACTGGATGGAGCAAGAACAAGAACGCGGGATTACAATCACGTCGGCTGCAACGACAGCGCAATGGAAGGGTCATCGAATCAACATTATTGACACGCCTGGACACGTAGACTTCACAGTAGAAGTTGAACGTTCCCTCCGCGTACTTGATGGCGCCGTAGCTGTGTTCTCCGCGAAAGAAGGCGTAGAGCCGCAGTCTGAAACCGTATGGCGCCAAGCCGACCGTTACGGTGTACCGCGGATCGCGTATGTCAATAAGATGGATATTATCGGTGCGGACTTCCTCCGTGCAATCGAGACGATGAGAGATCGCCTCGGTGCGAATGCAGTAGCAATTCAATATCCGATTGGTGCCGAGAGTGATTTCAAAGGCATTATCGACTTGGTCGAGAACGTTGCTTATATTTATAAGGACGATCTTGGACAAGACATCGAGAAAATTGAAGTTCCTGCAGAATATCAAGCGAAAGTCGAAGAGCTTCGCAACGAATTGATCGAGAAGGTCGCAGAATTGGACGAAGAGCTTACGATGAAGTACCTTGAAGGGGAAGAAATTTCTGTTCAAGAGTTGAAAACCGCACTTCGCCAAGGTGTTATCACAACGAAGATCTTCCCGGTTGTTTGCGGTTCTTCATATAAGAACAAAGGTATCCAGCTGATGCTGGATGCGGTCGTCGATTATTTGCCGGCTCCTACAGATGTACCGGACATTAAAGGTGTCCTTGAAGACGGTACGGAAGTGACTCGTAAGTCGAGCGATGACGAGCCGTTCTCGGCGCTTGCTTTCAAGATCATGACGGACCCATATGTAGGCCGTTTGACCTTCATTCGCGTATATTCCGGTATTTTGCATTCCGGTTCGTACGTGCTGAATGCAACGAAGGGCAAGCGTGAGCGGATCGGACGTATTCTTCAGATGCACGCGAACCATCGTGAGGAAATCGATCAATTGTATGCCGGCGATATTGCCGCAGCAGTTGGCTTGAAGGATACGATTACAGGTGATACGCTCTCCGACGAGAAGCATCCGGTAATCCTTGAATCCATGGATTTCCCGGATCCGGTTATCGATATCGCGGTTGAGCCGAAATCGAAGGCTGACCAAGATAAGATGGGTACCGGTTTGGCCAAGCTTGCAGAAGAAGACCCGACTTTCCGTTACTATACGGATGAAGAAACGGGTCAAACGATCATCCAAGGTATGGGTGAGCTTCACCTTGAGATTATCGTTGACCGCTTGAAGCGCGAATTCAAAGTGGAAACGAACGTAGGTAAACCTCAGGTTGCTTACCGCGAGACGTTCCGCAAGGGCGCAAAAGTGGAAGGAAAGTTTGTTCGCCAATCCGGCGGCCGCGGTCAATACGGTCACGTCTGGATCGAGTTCGAGCCGCTTGAGCCAGGTTCTGGTTTCGTGTTCGAAAACAAGATTGTCGGCGGTGTCGTTCCGCGTGAATACATCCCGGCGGTTCAGAGCGGTATTGAGGAATCGATGAAAACAGGTGTCCTTGCGGGTTATCCGCTTGTTGATATCAAAGCAACAATCTTCGACGGATCGTACCACGATGTGGACTCGTCCGAGATGGCGTTCAAGATCGCCGGTTCTATGGCGTTGAAAGCTGCGAAGGACAAGTGTAATCCGGTACTTCTCGAGCCGATCATGAAAGTCGAAGTTACTGTACCAGAAGAGTACATGGGTGACGTTATGGGCGACCTTAACTCCCGCCGTGGACGAATTGAAGGTATGGATGCTCGCTTCGGCGCACAAATCATTCGCGCGAAAGTTCCGCTGTCCGAAATGTTCGGATACTCGACGACGCTTCGTTCCCGCACACAAGGCCGCGGTGTGTTCGCGATGGTAATTTCCCACTATGAAGAAGTGCCTAAATCTATCGCGGATGAAATCATCTCGAAGAAGGGCGCTCAATAATAACTTTTTATTAGGGAGGAAGATTTCTCATGGCAAAGGCTAAATTTGAACGTACGAAACCGCACGTAAATATCGGTACAATCGGTCACGTTGACCATGGTAAAACAACGTTGACTGCAGCAATCACGACTGTATTGTCCAAAAAATATGGCGGTGCTGCTGTAGCATTCGACCAAATCGACAAAGCTCCGGAAGAGCGCGAGCGCGGTATTACGATTTCGACTTCTCACGTAGAATACGAAACTCCGAACCGCCACTATGCACACGTTGACTGCCCTGGACACGCTGACTATGTTAAAAACATGATCACTGGTGCAGCTCAAATGGACGGCGCGATCTTGGTTGTATCCGCAGCGGACGGCCCAATGCCGCAAACTCGCGAACACATCCTTCTTTCCCGCCAAGTAGGCGTTCCTTACATCGTCGTATTCATGAACAAATGCGACATGGTTGAAGACGAAGAATTGCTCGAGTTGGTTGAAATGGAAATCCGCGACCTTCTCAACGAGTACGAATTCCCGGGCGATGACACTCCGATCATCCGCGGTTCCGCTCGTGAAGCTCTTCAAAACCCAGACGGTCCTTGGGCAGACAAGATCGTTGAGTTGTTCGAGCAAATCGACACTTACATCCCGACGCCTGAGCGCGATGTTGATAAGCCGTTCTTGATGCCTGTCGAGGACGTATTCACCATCACTGGCCGCGGTACGGTTGCTACTGGCCGTGTTGAGCGTGGTACGGTTAAAGTGGGCGACGAAGTTGAAATCGTTGGTATCGCTGAAGAAACAAGAAAGACAGTTGTTACCGGCGTTGAAATGTTCCGTAAATTGCTCGACTCCGCTCAAGCGGGCGACAACATCGGCGCATTGCTCCGCGGTGTAGAACGTAAAGATATCGAGCGTGGTCAAGTTCTTGCGAAAGTCGGCTCCGTTAAGCCGCACACGAACTTCACTGCTTCGGTTTACGTGTTGACGAAAGAAGAAGGTGGCCGTCATAAGCCTTTCTTCTCCGGCTACCGTCCGCAGTTCTACTTCCGTACAACGGACGTAACTGGCGTTATCACATTGCCGGAAGGCTCTGAGATGGTTATGCCTGGCGACAACATCACGGTTACTGTTGAGTTGATCGCTCCGATCGCTATCGAAGAAGGTACGCGTTTCGCGATTCGCGAAGGCGGCCGTACGGTAGGCGCAGGCGCTGTTGCAACAATCCAGAAGTAATTTGCTTTTGATTAAGAAGCCATCCGGTTATACCGGGTGGCTTCTTTTGACTATTTTAGCACGCATTACTTGTTGTAATGTTAGGTTTGAAGTGTTATATTAATTACCTGCCGGTGAGCGAGATTGGTTCTCGACACGGTGGCGTTGTGAATGCAGCGAATGATTATTGATTTGGAAAAACTTGTTCGTTGCATTAAATAATGAAATGTGTAATAATGAAATTCCGGTTGCGAGAGCGGCTGGTAAGTAAGACAAGCTTGTTCCTTGAAAACTGAACAACGAGATGCATACATTTGATTATGTAAGTCAGCTTGTAATGAGCATAAGGTAAACAACTTTCACGGAGAGTTTGATCCTGGCTCAGGACGAAC
>Ga0182742_1003930_pt1 | contig 13959 bp, 8 predicted proteins | sample eDN5th37CBELigMG_FD_128880 | JGI IMG/M metagenome (GOLD analysis project Ga0182742, IMG submission 128880) | Enriched Miracle-Growth compost microbial communities from Emeryville, California, USA - eDNA 5th pass 37_C BE-Lig MG (version 2)... ... | reverse complement strand
TAAGTCCGCTCGACTTGCATGTATTAGGCACGCCGCCAGCGTTCGTCCTGAGCCAGGATCAAACTCTCCAATAAAGAGTAAGATTAGCTCATGCTAAACTCTAGCTTTTTGTTACTTGTTTTTCCGTTTCATAACGAGGGTTATAAAACGAATATTGTTGACGTTTTGTTTGTTCAGTTTTCAAAGAGCAATTTGTTTTCTTCGCTTTAGAAGCGACTTAACTAATATACCACAACTTCTTTTATTAAGTCAACAACTTTTTTTAAGAAGTTTTTTCTTTCAATTCATTGTTGATAAGTTATGTTTATATTTTTTCGTTGCTGTCAGAAGCAACTTTTATATAGTAACACTCTCTAATCTATTGGTCAATACTTTTTTATATTATTATTTCGCTAATCCTATTCCTAATTAAACTTAAATACCGTTTTTTCTCTTCATATTTGCTTCAATTACCACACTAAAATCAATACAATAGGTTTTACTGTTCAATAAGCATACTCCTTTGCCAAAGATTCCTTCACCTTTTATTTGTTTAAAAAAACATTTCCCATTCTAAAAAAGCCGTAATAACAACAGCAAAAAACATGACAGCATCCAACTTAACTTGAAGCATGGGTTAAGAAAAAAACTCGACTGCTTTTGCAGCCGAGTTTCTTCTTATTTATATAGAAGCATTACTTTTCAATAGAAATAATATCTTCTTCCTTAATATCTACATTTCCTTGCTTATTAAGCTTTACAGACTGCCCTTCAGAAAGGTTTGTAAATACAACTGGAGTAATAGTAGATGTAGCATTTTCTTTAATAAAATCCAAATCCACTTTTAAGATCGGTTGACCTTTTGTTACAGTATCATTTTCAGATACTAATGTTTCAAATCCTTCCCCTTTTAGCTTGACAGTATCAATACCAAAATGGATCAGAATTTCACGACCATTATCAGCCAAGATGCCAAAAGCATGTTTTGTCGGGAATAAATTTACAATTTTCCCGTCAACAGGTGAAACAACTGTACCTTCAGAAGGAATAATCGCAAATCCATCTCCCATCATTTTCCCTGCAAACACAGCATCCGGAACTTCTGTAATTGGAACTAATTGTCCTTTTAGTGGAGAAACAAAGGAATCATTTCCTTCTACATTCCCTTTAAGGGCTCCTGGATTTACTTCTTCAATTTGCTGTGATACTTCTTTATCCATAGACGGTTTTGCAGCAGGACGTGGTCTTTTTCCACTCATAATATCTTTCATTTGGCCCTTAATCGTTTCAGAACGAGGTCCAAAAATAGCTTGAATATTATTACCTACTTCCAGTACTCCCGCTGCTCCTAATTTTTTCAGACGATCTTTGTCTACTTCTTTAATATCATTAACTGTAACACGAAGGCGTGTAATACAAGCATCTAAATGACCAATATTTTCTTGTCCACCCATTGCTTCTAAAACTTCATAAGGAAGATCACTTGTAGCTCCGCCTCCAGCAGATTCATTTTCTTCCGTTTCATCTTCACGGCCCGGAGTTTTTAAATTAAATTTGCGAATTGCAAATCGGAAACCAAAATAGTAAATAACCGCAAACACTAAACCTACAGGGATGATAATCCACGCATTTGTTTGAGGATTGATCAAACCGAATAAAATATAGTCAATTAATCCACCAGAGAAGGTCATACCTACTTTTACATTTAATAGTTGCATTGTCATAAATGATAGACCTGCAAAGATTGCGTGAATTCCAAATAGTACTGGTGCTACAAATAAGAAAGAGAATTCTAAAGGTTCTGTAATACCTGTTAAGAAAGAAGTTAATGCTGCAGATGCCATTAAACCACCTACAACTGCTTTTCTTTCTGGACGCGCTTCATGATAAATCGCAAGAGCAGCAGCCGGTAAACCAAACATCATGAATGGGAATTTACCAACCATAAATGTTCCTGCAGTCAAGTGCTGCACACCATCTTTAATTTGTGCCATAAAGATCGCTTGGTCACCTTTTACAATATCCCCTGCTTTAGTAGTATAGCTACCAAACTCAAACCAGAATGGAGAATAGAAAATATGATGTAAACCAAAAGGAATTAATGAACGCTCAATAACACCAAAAATAAAAGCAGAAAGTGTTAAGTTAGCACCTAACATATTTTCAGAAAAAGCATTTAGCCCATGCTGAATCGGCGGCCAAATTACGATCATCAATAAACCTACAATCAACGAAAATACAGCTGTTGCAATTGGGACAAATCTTTTTCCAGCAAAGAAGCCTAAATAAGAAGGCAACTCGATTTCAAAAAACTTATTATATGCATATGCCGCAACAATACCAATAATAATACCACCAAATACCCCTGTCGCTAATGTTGGGATACCTAAAACACTTGCATATTCTTTACTACCTTCTAGAGCAGCAGCATCAATTCCAAGCGCTGTTCCCATTGTTACATTCATAATAAGATAACCAATGATTGCAGCTAAGCCAGCTACACCTTCACCGCCAGCTAACCCGACCGCTACACCAACAGCAAATAATAATGCTAAATTACTAAAAATTATATTTCCTGCATTTTCCATAACCGAAGCAACCATTACCACTCCACTATTGTTAAAGAACGGCGCAAGATCTAAAAGTGCCGGATTTTGAAGCGCATTACCAAAAGCTAACAAAATACCTGCCGCTGGCAAAATAGCCACTGGCAACATCAATGCTTTTCCGACTTTTTGCAAGACACCAAAAATCTTTTTAAACATCCAGTTTTCCCCCTAAAAATTTTTTAGCTCATAAAAGCGTTGTCAAGAAATTCTAAACAAAACAAAAACAGGCATGAGTGAAGACAACTGAAAGAAGTTATAGGGATATATTGCCCTAAAACTCTTAAATCAATCATCTTTTTCACTCATGCCTGATCGAATCAGTAACACGTTTATGAAGATAATAACTATTTAACTTTTTTTTGAAGCCTTTGTAAGTGCATTGTTAAATACACCGCTTCAGCATCATACACTTGCTTTTTTAAAGCTTGTTGCATCACTTTAATGAGCTTCCATGAGAGATTATAGCATAGAGGATATTCATCTTTCAATAGGGAAGTTATTTTTTCTGGTTCTTCTACTCTTTCTCCTGTTTGGACTCTTTCAATGGTAAAACGCAAATGGCGCACAAGCCTCATATAATCAATACTATCTTTATCAATTTCCACTTCCAGCTGCTCTTCGATAAGATTAACCAGCTTCGTAACCAATTGTGAATGTTGATTTACTTCCGAAAGTTCTTTATTCATTATGGCACTATGAATATGAAGAGCGATGAAACCGATTTCACCCACAGGCAGGTGAAGCCCCTTTTGTTCTTCTATCAATTTAACGACTTCTTCCGCAATTTGATATTCAAATGGGTATAGCGCTTTTGTCTCAATAAGAAATGGATTATTTAATATTAGCCCATTTGATAACCTAGAAGCAGCAAACATTATATGGTCTGTAAGCGCAACATGGATATGCTCATTTAAAACGGCATTGCTTTTACTTTTAATAAGTTCAATCGAAGATATAATAACTTCTAACAAATCATTGTCAAGATGGGGCAGAAGCTTTAAATAATTGACTTGTTCTTTTTCATTTTTTAGAACAAATAATTTTTCTACCATATCTGTATCAATAGAGTCTCCTCTTTTCCGATTAAACCCTATCCCTTTTCCTATTAAAACAACTTCTCCATAGGATTGATGTTCAGCTATAAGCACATTATTATTAAGTGCTTTTTTTATTAATAGATTAGGCATATTATTTTCCTCGCTCCGACTGACTTCTAGATAGATTTAATGTTATTAAAGTCTGTAGGGGAAGTCAACGAAAAAATATTAAAACTACAAACAAAAAAGGACTTTGATTAAAGTCCTTTTTGCTCGAATTCACTATTGCAAGAAAATAAAGTAAAGTGCAAAGATCACAAAGAATATATACATGATTGGATTAATCTCTTTTGCGCGTCCTTTGAAAATCATTGTAATAGGATAGAATAAAAATCCGGCTGCAATTCCTGTAGCAATGCTGTATGTTAAAGGCATGACAATAATAGTTAAAAATGCTGGTACAGCAACTTCAAATTTTGTCCAATCAATTTTCCCTAAAGAGCCAACCATTAAAACCCCTACCACTACTAATGCTGGTGTTGTAACAGCAGATGTCACTACTGACAAAAGCGGAAAAAAGAATAAAGATAAAAGGAAGAAACCAGCTGTTACCACTGAAGCAAATCCAGTTCTTGCACCAGCTGCTACACCTGCAGATGATTCAATAAAGGAAGTAGTAGTAGATGTTCCAAAAATAGAACCTACCATAGATGCAATAGAATCAGCCAATAGCGCTTTTCCTGCTCGCGGCAATTTATTGTCTTTCATCAATCCCGCTTGATTTGTTACAGCAACAAGTGTACCTGCATTATCAAAGAAATCCACAAACAGGAAAGTCAAAATAACAACCAGCATATTTTGTGTATAAAAACTGCTGTCTCCAAATGAAGAAAATAATTCCCCGAATGTTGGAGCAAGGCTTGGCACAGAATCTACTACTTTAGATGGTGTATCAATAACACCAAAAATCATTCCTACAACCGCTGTGATAATCATTCCATAGAATACGCCGCCATGAATGCCTCTTACCATTAAGATAACAGTCACAAATATACCAAAAATCGCCAATAGCGTACTAGGATTTGTTAAATCCCCAATATGAACTAATGTCGCTGGATTATCTACAATAATTCCAGAGTTTTGCAATCCGATAAATGTAATAAACAACCCTATCCCTGCACCAACGGCAAGCTTTAGCTCAACAGGAATAGCATTAATTAATTTTTCGCGAAGTCCTGTAATCGTCAATAAAAAGAAAAACACACTAGAAATAAAAACAGCTGCCAATCCATGCTGCCAAGGCTGCCCTTGTGTCAATACAACTGTATAAGCAAAAAACGCATTTAATCCTAAGCCTGGAGCCAGCGCAATTGGATAATTAGCAAAAAGCCCCATAATCAAAGATCCAACTGCAGCTGCTAAAGCAGTCGCTACAAACACAGCCCCATAATCCATGCGCAAAGCTGGATCAAGATCTGTAATATCTCCAAGTGTTAAAGTAAATGGATTAACCGCCAAAATATATGCCATTGCTAAAAAGGTAGTGAACCCACCTAAAAATTCTTTACGATAATTTGTTCCTAGTTCTTCAAATTTGAAAAACTTCTTCATTCTATTTGCCCCTCTCATCTGCTGTTAAACATGAAAAAACACTCCAAAGTTTATATGGAGCGTTGACTAAGGGTTTGTGAGATAGACAGGGAAACTAGAATAAAAAAGGTTATTAGTTCATTTTCATCCCCATATATACACTCACCTCGTAGTCAAGCTATTTACGGTAGCTCGGTAGAAACTTTTGGACCATATTCTCCAATATTATACGAGTATAAATCTTTCTGTACTGCTTATTTAGTGTATCAGCTTGGTTGATTTTCGTCAATAAATTTCACGAACATTTTTTCATTAATTATGTTTAATGTTCGTTTATATATTTTCCAATAAAAGAATATATATCATTAATATTATCTATTTCTAAAGATTTAAAACAAAAAAACTTAAAGTCCTTAAACGATAAGGACTTTAAGTTTTTTAATTATTCCCACTCAATCGTTGCTGGCGGCTTGCTCGTAATGTCATAAACTACTCTGTTGATATGAGGAACTTCATTTACAATTCTTGTAGAAATTACTTCAAGAACCTCCCTAGGAATTCTTGCCCAGTCAGATGTCATTCCGTCAATAGACGTCACCGCACGAATACCGATTGTGTAGTCATAAGTACGAGCATCTCCCATAACCCCTACACTGCGGATATCAGGAAGAACCGTAAAGTATTGCCAAATATCACGTTCTAATCCGGCTTTTTTCACTTCTTCACGCAAGATCGCATCAGATTCACGAACAATCTCTAATTTTTCTTCTGTTATCGCGCCAAGAACCCTAGTTCCTAGACCTGGTCCTGGGAATGGTTGTCTCCAAACGATTTCATCTGAAATGCCCAACTCTGATCCTAAAGCTCTTACTTCATCTTTAAATAGTGTATTTAATGGCTCGATCAATTGGAACTGCATATCTTCTGGAAGTCCACCAACATTATGATGAGATTTAATAGTTTGAGCAGTTGCTGTACCACTTTCAATAATATCTGTGTACAGTGTACCTTGTGCCAAGAAGTCAATTCCTTCTAGCTTCGCTGCTTCATCATCAAAAACGTAAATAAATTCATTGCCAATAATTTTACGTTTTTTCTCTGGATCGCTTACACCTTCTAATTTAGCCATAAAGCGTTCTTTTGCATCTACTTTAATTACGTTCATATTGAAGCCTTCTGTAAAAGTTTTCATAACACCTTCTGCTTCATCTTTACGCAATAAGCCATGATCGACAAAGATACATGTCAGCTGGTCGCCAATCGCTTTATGAATCAAAACAGCTACTACTGAAGAGTCCACACCGCCACTAAGCGCACAAAGGACTTTTCTGTCTCCAACTGTTTGGCGAATTTTTTCCATTTCAATTTCAATGAAATTTTCCATAGACCAATCGCCTTTGCAGCCGCAAATTCCGAACACAAAGTTTTTCAGCATATCATTTCCATAAACAGAATGACGGACCTCTGGATGGAATTGAACAGCATACAAACCTGCTTCTTCATTGCTCATTGCAGCAATTGGACAAGAAACATTTGTTGCATCTACTCTAAATCCAGCCGGCGCTTCTACTACTAAATCACCGTGGCTCATCCATACTGTTTGCTCTTTTGGCAGCTCAGCAAAAAGCTTGTTGTCATGTTCAATTGTTAAAACCGCTTTGCCATATTCACTATGCTTCGCTTTTTCTACTTTCCCGCCTAAATGCTTTGTCATAAGCTGCATGCCATAGCAAATCCCAAAAATAGGCAAACCTAAATCGAAAATCTTTTCATCACAGCCAAAAGCATTGTCATCATATACACTGTTCGGTCCACCAGAAAAAATAATTCCAGCTGGATTCATCGCTTTAATTTCTTCTGCTGTAATAGTGTGCGGATGCAATTCACTATACACACCAAATTCTCTTATACGTCTTGTAATCAATTGATTATATTGACTACCAAAATCAAGAACAACAATCATTTCTTGACCTTCGATAATAGCTTTCCCCATTCCATTCACCTCAAAGATTAGTCTATTTAAACCTATCCTATTTACTATCCTTTTCTTAACTATAAAAAATCATGCTAAAAAGATAATTTATTCTAGTCAAGTAAAAACAAAAAAGACCAGAATTCCCCCTTCTAAGAAATGAAGGCAGCATTCTAGTCCTTAGTGTCAAAATACAGTAAACTCGCTCGGAAACAAGCTTCTATATAGCGAAAGACTTTATCCTGCCTTCATAGTCAGATCATTTATGGTGATCCGGTAGAGACTCTCGAACCATATTATCGAGGATATATGAAGGTTTTTATACAGATGAGAATATTGTAACAACATGTCGAATTACTGGTCAAGCAGTTGTTTTTTTATTAAATTTTCCCATAATTCTATCAATTCACTCCAATCACTAGCAGGAATGGAACCTTTATACAAAAACTCCTCGTATTTTGCTGTTAAAATCTCCATTTCTTTTTCCGTATCAAGAAGATGATCAATTTGTTTTGCATATTCTCTTAATGTGATATTTCTTTGTTTCTTCATGCCGGAAGCTTCTAATATTTTCAGCAATAACAAATATGCTTCTGGAAAATTTCCACTTATTTTTTTCTTTTTAAATCGCCACATATAATAACGAGGAAGCCATTTATACCGGTATCTATAAAACAGCCATCCTGTTAACAATGCAAATGCTGCACTCGCCGCTATCCATTTCCAGCTGACTTCTAAAAACACTTTAATCGTTGCTGCGTTTGCCATGGACTTTTCCTTTTGTAAAAAAGCAGTTTCTTGTTCTTCTTTGTTCGGAGTATGTTGCGCTGCATTGCTTTCTGGTTCTGTCTGCTGGCCGCTTTCTTCTTGCTTTGGTTCGTTTTTTGCATCATTTACATACGTATTCTCATTAGAAAATCCCTGAGTAGGTTCAAATGATACCCATCCCACATTAGGAAAATATGCTTCTACCCAAGAGTGAGCATTATTATTTGTCACTTCATAAATATCGCCATCCGTACTTTTTCTAATAACTTCTCCTTCCGTAAAGCCTTTCACCCATCGTGCAGGAATGCCAATGGATCGCAGCAATACAACCATTGAGGTAGAATAATTGTCGCAATAGCCACTTTTGGTTTCAAATAAAAATTGGTCAACATAATCATCTTCAAGGCCTGGCACCGCCACATTCTCTCTGCTATACACAAATCCATTTTGAGAAAAATATTTTTCGATTGCCCGAGCTTTGCTAAATGCATTCTCTTCATTTTCAGTAATCTCGGCTGCAAGGTCCACTACTCGCTGCGGCAAAGTATCTGGAAGCTGCAAGTATCTTTGAGCCATTTCTTGATTATCTTGTGCAAACTTGCTGAAATCTGCTGTTGTCAAAGCATCTATGCTATATTCTGGTTTATTAAATCTCACACTGTACCCATCAACAGGAAACGTCGGAGCAATTCTTTCAATTCCTTTCTCTAGCTCCAATGTGGAGTCTATATCTATTATGGATTCTGCACCAAGCGGATATAAAAGATAAGAAAAAGGCTCTTCAAATTCAACACTGCTTTGATATTCTGTAAATTTTGTCCTTTCATCTGTCTCAAACGAAACAAATGGCAGCTCTTCCCCTTCCTCTATCGTCACTTCATCTAGTTCATTTGCCTGAATGGATTGTTCTGACTGCACCCAGCCTTTGCCTGTATAAGCATCTTTTGTTTCTACCTTCCAATAATGAGAAACTGGTGATTGCGCTTGAAACACAATCGTATCATTCTCTTTAAAAGGTCCTCCCAGCTGAGAATCATCTACACTGTAGCCTGCTCGTCTACTGCCTTTTATTGAATTCTCTTCACTAGTCCCTTCATTTAATGATTGGATAAAAGGAACAGGGTCCGGCCATTTTGGTTCTGCTTTTGGAGCCACATAGCCTAAAACTGCACTTATTGCAATAAACACTAATAATGGCAGCATCCACTTAAAAAGGTATCGCTCTCTCAAAATGTCCCCTTCTCTATCTTTTAAACGTAAAAATGTCAACATCCCCATCACAATAAAGCCAATAACAACTATTCTTACAATTGATTCATTTGCACGATAGGGAGTAAATGTATCTAATACTGTTATATAGACCATTGTTAATAATAAAAAGGTAAATACTCTCCTCTTTTTTATTAACCAGTAATCAATTAAATAGCACATCAGCCATAATAAAATAAAAAACAATAAACTTTTGAATAAATTTGACATCTCCGGCCAATTCGTATCAAACATTATAGAAAAATTAGCCGCTATTTCCGCTAAAAACATACTGATCCAATGAAAAGCAAAAAACGAGGACTCATCATACAAATGCTGCAGCATAAAAATAATATAAATGATTTTGACAGACCCGCTAAAAATGGGCGCAATCTGTAAAAAAGCTAGTGCAAAGGAAAGCATTAGAAAAAAAATAAAAACAGCAATATCGCCTGTATCTGTCAATGTTTCAATTGGGCGCAGCCATTCCCAGACAAGGAGAAAACCTAATAGATAGAGAATAAAGTTAGAGATTGTTCTCTTTGATTCTGTCCCTTGTTTCATCATGTTTTCACCCCCGAAAAGGCATCCTGAAACCTGTTTTGGTCGAGAAGAATCACACGGACTCCACTTCTAAGAGCCTCGCCTTTTAACAGCAGTTCTTCATTCGACAGCCCCTTATTGCTGTTTTTGACTAAATATATTTGAATACCGTACTTTCGACCAGCCAATACACCCGCTGCCTTTATTAGCTCCTTGGATAAATCAGCAGTAATCAGCATAAACGTCGTATTTTGCTGAAAAGCAAACAACCTATTTTCCATTAATTGCCCAAAAGAACTATCGCTGTTATTTTTTAATTTCGCCAGATGATGAAAAAGCAGTCGTTGTTGGGATTCCCCCCCTCTTACAGGAAAAACTTTCTTTTCCTTGTCCGTCGATGCAAAACCAACTTGCGCTCCTTTTTTTAATACTGCTCTAATTAATGTGGCAGCAAAGGAAAGCATTGTTTCAAAATTAAGGTTCTCCTTACAATCCAGTATAATAAAAAGATCGTCCGTTTGTTTTTGTTCAAATTCCTTCATCATTATCTCATTTCGTTTTGCGCTTGCTTTCCAATTAATCCAGGAAAAGCGGTCGCCAGGGTGATATTCTCTCACCCCTACCGCCATAGTGGTATCTCGTTGCACCATATTTTTAGCTGTGCGCATTCCCTGTTCATAATGATTAGTGAAAGGTTTATAGACAACTTCCTCATATCTAGGAAAAACCAGCACTTTCTCTTCGTTAAAAAAGTTCCATTCTTTCTCCATCAGGCCAAACGGATCTCCCGTTTTTATGGTTGTGCAAAAAAACACATGCTCCCCTCTAGGCAATTCATGAATTACATACTCAAATCGAATACTTCTTTTAAGTCCTGGGAAAAAGAGCTTTTTACTGATTGTTGCATTAGCCAGTTCATCACTGACATGGTCCTCAACAAGCAAATAAAAAATAGGAAAAAATGTTTTTCTCTTTAATTCTATCTCTACCTTTAATACCTCTTTGGCAGTGTATTCATGCTTGGCAAGCCTTCTTGTTATGCTCCACTCTCTAATTGGATAAATAGCTACCATTAGCCCATACGCCGCAAAGGGAAGAAAACTGTAAAATAAAAACCAGCTGACAAATCCTCCTTGAAACATTGCATAAGAAAATGCAGCCCCAATGAGCATAAACAATACAATCAACTTCCATAAAGGGGTAAGCAGTTTTTTTATTTTACTCATTTATTCACGAGCCTTTGGATGGGAACAGCAATTTGCGAGACAACATCGTCCACAATAGCTTCCGCTGAAACTCCTTCGAATTTCGCTTCCGATTTTACAATAAGGCGATGCACAAACACCGCTTTTATTAAAGACTGAACATCATCTGGAATCACATAATCCCGCCCTTGCATAAAAGCATAGCTTTGCGCTGCCTTCATCAAAGCAATTGATCCTCTTGGACTTACTCCCAAATAGACATGAGGGTGGGTTCTCGTTCCGATCGACATCTCCACAATATATCTTTTAATAGTTTCATCCACATAAACTTGCTTTACTTCATTTTGCAGCAGTACAAGTTCTTCTGTAGAAACAACTGCCTCTAACTTTTCAATTGGTGCTTGAATCTGCACCCTTGTCAATACTTCCATTTCTTCTTCCATTGTTGGATACCCCATATTCATTTTTAACAAAAAACGGTCCAGCTGCGCTTCTGGCAAAGGATATGTTCCTTCATATTCAATTGGATTTTGGGTAGCCATAACAAAAAAGGGCTTATTTAAGGAGTGAGTTATTCCATCGATAGTAATGCTGCTTTCTTCCATTGCCTCCAATAATGCCGATTGCGTTTTTGGCGAAGTTCGATTAATTTCATCTGCTAAGATAATATTCCCTAAAATGGGACCAGGAACAAATTGGAATTCCATTTCTTTTGGATTATAAATCGATACTCCCGTAACATCGGAAGGAAGCAAATCTGGCGTAAATTGAATTCTTCTGAAGTCTGCTCCAATTGATTTTGCCAAAGACCTGACCATCATTGTTTTGCCAACCCCTGGCACATCCTCCAACAACACATGCCCTTGCGCCAATAATGCAACAACGCTTAATTCAATCGCTTCCCTTTTTCCAATCATCACCTTTTCTATATTTTCGATTATTCGGTTAACTTTAATAATAGATTCAGAACTAGGCATGTTTTTCCTCCTTTTTATTATTCTAGAAAACCAATAGCACCCTTACTGCTAAAAACATTTCGGCCTCCAGGAACTGGTCTTATTCCCTGAAGGCCGAAACTAGCTGTTTATTCTCTCTTATGACAAAAATTCATTAGGATTTAACCCAAGCTCTTGGCATATCTCAATCACGGTTTGTTTTTCCCGCTGATCAAAATGGCCATCTGCATATCCAACTGCAATACAATATCTTGCCACCAATCTTGCCACCTCAGGCTTGGATCGGACCTTGCCAAGCGCTTTGAAACATTCCGCCCTGCCGATGATTTGATCATACTCTAGCTTTCGGACAAACTGATGGAACTGCTGCTGCACTTTATTTGTATCAAAAACGCGAAGCTCTTCGCTTTGATGAATAAATTCCATCATTTTTCGCTCTTCAGCAGGATCTAATCGTCCATCCGCCATTCCCACTAATGCACAAGAAGCCACTACCGCATCCAGCACATCTGGGCTTTTAAAGCGCATAAACAATTCTTTGGCTTTTTGTTTTTGCTGCCTGCCCCATTCTGCATAATCCGTATTAGAAGGAGACCATGTATTTCCGCAATTATTACAAGTAAACTTTAATTGATTTTTGCCAATAAATCCTCCCAGTAAACCTACTGGTCCTAAAATCAATCCTCCAATTGCTGCTTTTCCTAAACCAAATCCCTTTTCTCCTGTCCTTACATTAGAGCCATGGCATCGTGGACAAGTGATATCATCTCCACTATATGAAGAAGACATAGGCTGATTATAAGAGGATCCTGAATATCCTCCATTTGCCGATTGATATGAAGGCATTTGCTGCGCTTGTCCATATGAAGGGTTTTGATAGTCCGAATGGCCAGATTGATTTTGGCTATTATATGGCATTGCCTGATTTGATGAAAATGATTGCGGCTGGGAAAAAGGCGGATTAATCTGCTGCTGAACTGGTTCATCATCAACCGTCACACCAAAGTTCCGGCATAATGCTGCCAATCCCCCTTGAAAGCCGCTGCCAATTGCATTGAATTTCCACTCTCCATTATGGCGATATAGCTCAGCTGCCACTATAGCTGTTTCTACCGTATAGTCTCTTCCTAAATCAAATCGCAGCAGCTCAACATTATCTCTTTCATTAAAGATGCGTACATATCCATTTGAAATTTGACCAAAATTTTGCCCTTTCTCATAAGCATTATGTATAGTGATCGTAAAGGCAATGCGCTGAATTCCTTGAGGCACTCTTGATAAATCTATTTTTATTTGCTCATCATCAAAGTTGCCCGCACCTGTTCTATTGTCTCCGCTATAAAGGATTGATCCATTAGCGCCACTAGGATTATTATAGAAAATAAAATCCAAATCACTCTGGACTTGTCCATTTCCCCCTAAAAGAAACGCAGATGCATCCAAATCATAGTTGCTTCCATTTTGCGCAATATCCCACCCTAATCCCACTACTACATTAGTTAAGCCAGGATGTGCTTTCGTTAAATCAACCTTTTGCCCTTTGCTTAGCATAACACCCACTTTATTCATCCTCCCTATCATCTTTTTATTTCACTACAGGATGCTCTTTGTCTACAGTTACATTTATTGTACATGAGAAAGCACCTATTTGGGAATTTTTGTACCATTAGAAAAAGACTGCTTCTCTATTTACGAAAAAAGCGAAAAAAGGTTCCGAAAACCAGCAGCTTATTTTTTTACAAGACTAGGTGAAAGCTCCTTATTAATTGAAGCGGAAGACACAAGATTCTTAACAGCAAAGTTTAATAGATCCTGCAAAAAGCAACAAAACGTCATTAAACAGAAGCACAACTGTAATACTATGGTCATTTTGTAGCCAATCATTAAAGTCTTTGTTTTATTGTCATTAACTTGCCAGTAAAGTTACCATTATTTAACGTTATACCCTTTCCCTTTATTATAAAATGATTGTATACATAAAGGAGTTGGCAAAACATGATATTTGGAGAATTAATATGCAAGATACGAGGCTATCATAAATTTAATTATTAT
>Ga0182742_1003929_pt1 | contig 13965 bp, 18 predicted proteins | sample eDN5th37CBELigMG_FD_128880 | JGI IMG/M metagenome (GOLD analysis project Ga0182742, IMG submission 128880) | Enriched Miracle-Growth compost microbial communities from Emeryville, California, USA - eDNA 5th pass 37_C BE-Lig MG (version 2)... ... | reverse complement strand
ATTCAATCATTCGTTCAAAACAAAATTATTCTAGTAAGAAGACTTTTTGCCTTGCTTTAATTTGCACAAAGGGTGATTCTGCAGAGGAAACATTAAAGCCTAGTGAATATATAAAGAACATTCCCAAAGAATCAATTTCAAAGTTCATGAGCCAAATATTTCATCACATGAGTTTAATTATGCTTAACACACATTTATGTTGTCGCCATTTGGACAGTAATAAAGAAAAAAACTAAAGGAATTAATTGTATGATACTAGGTCATCAAAAAGATGGACTAACTCTAGAACTTGGCGATAAAGCAACCCACGATATCAGCAGTTTTTATTCAAGTATAAAAATGAGTATGCTAGTTCTCAGGAAAGAAATATGGGATGTTATCCAAAAAAAAGTTGCTAAAATTTACAAGAAAACTCAAAGTCAGGACATGGGATACTATGATCTCCTTTCTTTAATGCAGTTTAGTAGCAAATTTATTGAAATTGGGGAAGATTTCAGTTATTCAACTTCTCTAATGTAAAAACCTTTAAACCTTTTTTTTAGTTAATTCCCTAGTTTACGCAAAGCATTATTTGGAAGTTTGAAAGATTATTATGCTACTTTTCATGATGCTTCATTACAAAATCTTATGTAAAATATTCTCTTTTTTTATTCTTTTTCTTAGATCAATGATATCTGAAGAAGAATGGAAAAGACTTCCTCTCCCAGATGATTATAAAAATCCTGTTTTAATGGAATTACTTCAAAACTTTCCGAAAGTGCAACCACAAGTTTTGTCGATATTTGATATTGAGAAGACAAAGTTAAAAAGCCTAAAAGATATGCAAAACACTTCTGCTTTATCTAATTTTGGTAAATTTTTGAAATAAGCAAAATAATATATTTTTAATGTGTTTTATTATGGTTTTAATACCTATTTAGTTTCTGGAAACCCTTTCGAAGTTTTCGAAAAACCAGGGATAGGGAGCCCAAAAGTTCATTCCAATTCCCCCAAAAAAATTCCTCTAGTAAATATCTGTTTAATTTGAAGGATTAATTTGAAAGAAAAAAGAAGAATCAGGAGACAATGAAATTCAAGAATCTAAAACAGAGAACGAAATCCTTGTTTATGAAGAAGATATTCAAAGTAGAACAGAAGAAAATCAAGAAGTTGTAGTTAATTCAACTTCAAATTTTATTACGAAAAATTTTGAAAAATATTTACTTTTAATGAATCTCATTCGTCCAAACGCAATCGATATATTTACTGGTCTTGTGAGTACATTCGAATTTTTCGTAAGGTTCAGTCTTAATAATCTAATATTTACCAAGATCTATGCTGTTATAAAGAGATTCATTCCAACTAAGTTCCGTGAGGCTCTTTTCGCCGAGGAGGAACCAGAATTAAATAATTTGTCTAAAATTAAAGATGAAGAGCCAAGAATGATTGCCCTTGAAAATCTCCATGATTTATATCTATACCATAGTAACAGATATTGATGATTTAAATAATTCATCAGAGTCTTATCAAAACGTGAGAAAATATATGCCAAAGTTGCTAGAGTTTTTTGATGATTCAAACCTGAAGATAGGAGATGATCAATCTAACGAATATTCTTTCATGGTCTTATCGGACCTTTGTCACAGATCCATTGCTATTGAGTCAGTGATATTTGTTCATAATCACCTCAAGTATTTGAAAAATCATGTAAATGTAAGCCTGAATCCATAATAAGCTGATAACTAATTTTGTCATAGAGTTTCATTGATGATCCTGAACAGAAAAAAAGTGTAGAGGCATGCTATCAAAATTTTGAAAAAATTATCCCAGAGTTGAAAACGTATATTTATGCTTGTTTTATGCCAAATCTAATGAAAGTTTGAACTTAAAAAGGGATAATAACTAAATAAATTTAATAGAGTGAAAATATTTTCCTACCAATTCAGAACATGAAATGGGAGTTCCAAGAAGTGTCAGAAACTCCAAATCCCTATACAAGTCATTTAAACTTTGCATTTTATTAAAAAAAGAGTAGACAGAATAATAAACTTTATTACTGAGTTCCATGGACAAATCGAGAGTTTAGATTCTGAAGGATTGCCAAAAAGAGTTCAAAAGGATTTAAAAAAAGATACTATCAATTTTATTTTTAGAAAGCTAATTGACAATTATTCAAATATTAAAAGAGTAAAATTTTAATTCTAGGACCATAACGTTTACCGGTATATTAGGTGAATGTGGCAGGAAGAAATATGATGTTGAATGATTTTAATAGTATAGTAAAAAAATTAGAACCTGCAATGGATACTCGCTGCAATGAAAAGAAGGATCTTTGTGAAAATTACCTCAAAGCATGGTTTTTAAGTCTTGATGAATTGATTAACTTTATGAATGAAAATAAGGTTTATATTTAAATTATTTTCGATCTAAATCGAAATTAGGATAATTATGGATTGAGGGAACTTAACTGCTTACTTCAAGCACATTCAACTGTAAAAGCATTGAATAAACAACAAAAGAAAGAGCTGTTCAATAAAATAGAAATTGAATTTACGCAATTCATTAGAAATAAACTCAACATCAATACGTAAATAATTATGCGTTTCAATTAGCTCCATAAAAATTCTGAAACATAGTTAAAATTCGAAAGTTATCCTTGCATATCGATGTAAACATAATTCTAAATTTATCTAAATATTTTTTACTCATTTGTTTTAAGCAATTATTAACTATATTTCTAGATTTATTATTTTTTTTTCAGCTTAATGGAAAATATATAATAAATTAATAAAAACTGGATTCCTTTTCAGATTTTGAAATTTCAGAATATAAAAGTTTAGTTTAAAATGATATCCCAATTTTTTATTTTATCAGCAAGAGGAGACACAATTATCAATCGTGACTGTACCTTCTATCTTTTCCTTTCTAAGAAAACAAGTTAGACAGGATTTAATAAAGAATACACCAGAAATTTTCTTTCGTAATGTTAAACTACATAGCAACGATGCAGAACCAATTTTTGTAAATTATTGCTTTAAATAATTTTTCTTAACATTAAGTTAGAACATTGATGGAATTAGTTATGCTCACCTCAAGAAAGAAACAGGACTTTATGTAGTTGCAACTGCTCGTACCAACCTTTCACCTTCTTATCTTGTTGAACTATTGAATAAAATTGTTAAGGTATTAAACATATTTCGCAGTTATTTTAGCGGGAACATTTTAGGTGCTTAAAGATTTTTGTGGAGTTCTTACTGAAGAATCAATTCGAAAGAATTTTATCCTTATCTATGAGGTTCTTGATGAAATGATAGTAAAACTATTTTGTAATTATATTTAATTTCAAGGACTTTGGATACCCTCAGTATACATCTACAGATTTGATAAAACCTCTTATAACAAGCGAAGCAGTGTTAGTCAAAATGCTAGAGTTTTATCTATGTGTAATTTTGCTGATTCTATTAGGCATATTCATAAACCTACTCTTGGAAAACTTGGAAGCTTTGGACTCGACTTTTTGAAAAAGTCTTCAACTTCTTCTGTATCGAGTTTACGTCCAATTTCAAAGAAGGATTCAAAGAAAAATTCAAATGAAATATTTGTTGATATCTTTGAGAAATTATCAGTATTAAGTTGCCTGTTTTCCAGTTTTTTACTTGTATAGATTTTGTGTAACTCTTCAGGTTACATAATAAATTCTTCAATTGAAGGATTTATTAGAATGAAAAGTTATCTTGCTGGAAATCCAGAATTGAGAATAGCCTTAAATGATGATCTAGTTATTGGGCGCCAGTCAGGAATAGCAGGAAAAGTCATCTTGGATGATTGTAATTTTAATGAATGTGTTGATACAAAAGCATTTGCAACAAGCAAGGTATTGAGGATAAAGCCTCCTGAAGGTTTATTTAAATGATTATTAACTTTGAACATTTTGTATAGGAGAATTCAATGTGATGGGTTATAGAACAACCTCAGATTATCAACCCCCTTTTAGACTATTTCCTTATATAGATGAAATCAGCAATTACAAAATTGTTTTAGATTTGAGAATAAAAGCTTGCTTCCCTAAAAACATTGTCGCTTCATACATTACTGCTAAAATTTTAATGCCTAAAAATAGTTCCACAATCACGCCTGAACTTGGAAAAGTTTCCACTTTTTTATGATATAATTAAATTCTTAGGGAGTTACAAATCAGGCAGCTGAATACAAAGCTAGCGAAAATGTCGTTGAATGGCAAATAAAATCTTGTAAAGGTGGAGATGAACTTGGACTTCGAGTCAAGATATCTTTGCCAACAAACATAACTGCTCAAGCAGCCAAAAAAGATGTAGGGCCTATCAGGTAATAAGATTTCTGGCATTTAATGAATTTGCAAGCCTAAATTTTGAAATTTCTCAATACAATGTTTCAGGATTGCAATTGAAGTATTTGAAGGTAGATGAATTCAAAAATTTGAAAGTACAGAGATGGGTGAGATATGTCACGCAAGCTGCTTCGTATGTCTGTCGAACTTCATGAGCTTAGCGTCGAAAAGAATTTTTATGTATATTTTTGTATTATATATAAAATCTTTTTAATGAGTTAATGGGGGTTTTTTGAACAATCTTTTGGAAAATTCTGGGAACTGTAAATCTTTTAACCAATTTTTGATTAAGAAAAGCTTTATTTTCAAAAACTGCTAAATAAATATGATGCCAGGTCATAAAATAAATAAAACCTTTAAATGATTTTTAACAAGAAATTACTTTGTTTCACTCAAAATGAAATGTAAGCAATTATTGGAGGCTAAATTGTTCGCTTTGTTTTTTACTTTTTTATTTATTCCCTTTTCTTTATTGCCGTATAATAAAAGTTCTCTTTACAATGAATTTGAAAAATATTAACGTTGTTACACTTTAAAAACTAAAAAAAAAGAAAGTTTTTTAAGTGAAAAACATGCGCTTGACTACATTCAAAATTTTTATAGATTTAGTCTTTCTGATAAGTGATTAAATTTCCACTTTCATTAGAAATAACAAAATAAACTAGCTTAAATCAACTTATTTATGGATACAAATCACAAAAAAACGTTTAATGTTGTACTTAACGAGGAAATAACAACTGAGCAGAGAGCTTATCTCGACACTTGTCCAGAAATCCATGAACTAGTCAAAACATTCATCTCGAATGTATTAGTAAATAAACCCGCTGATGCTCGCATTTTTGCCAAAGAATACTTTGCCTCTATTGATAAAAATAAGATAGATTATAAACCGTTAGTCATCTCAGGACCTTCTGGAGTTGGAAAGGTAAGAAGCTTATAGTTTTTATTGAATAGATTAGGGAACATTAATTAAAATGTTGTTACAACAATATCCTGAAATATTTGAGTTAAGTGTGAGCTATACAACAAGGAAACCAAGAGAAGGCGAAAAGCATGGAGAGCACTATTTCTTTGTATCCCAGGAAGAATTCAATGCTGTATTATTTCCTTTTTTTTTAAATAACAGTTTTCATAGGAAGTTTTAAAGAATGAATTTATAGAGTATACAGAAGTTCATGGCAATTTTTATGGCACACACAGAGGATATGTCAAAAAGGTCATAGACAAGAAGAAGGTAAAATTAATACGGTTTGACTCTATAAAATTTTAAGATTTGTATACTTGAAATCGACGTTGTAGGAGCCCAAAAAGTTTTCAAAAGCGGACAAGAATGTTCTTATGTGTTTATAGAACCACCAAGCCTCGATATATTGAGAAAAAGATTGGTTGGAAGGTAAATTCAAAAATAAAATTGAATTTAATGGTTATAGAGGAACAGAATCTGAAAATGTAGTCGAAAAAAGAATGAATAATGCTATCGGTGAATTGGACAAAGCTAGAACTTTTGGAATATATCAAAACTTCATTATCAATGAGGAAATAAGTGGGGCTTTCAAAACCCTTCTTGATTTTATTAATAGAAATTATCCAGGTTTGAACTTATCGTAAACATTGAGGTTTTTATTTTTTTATTGATTTGTCTGTTTGGCAATAAGTGAAATATCATAAGACTTTGTGAATAAAAAAGTTTTTTCATATTTATTATAATTGGCTTTAAAAAGAAACTGAGAAAGAATTTTTTCATCAAAACAAATTTTTCAAATATCTTTGAATATTTGATAAATTTCTTTATCCTTCAGGAAGATTTTTCGGAAGAATTTCTTAAAATTAAGAACATAAACCCCTTTTTTTAGCCTTTTATGACTGCTTACAACAAAATGTTTAACCAATCTTTGCTTGCACAAAATACATTAAAACTGTATTTAGACATAACTTTTGCAATCCTTCAGATTAAAAATTTTCTGTAAATAAAATAATGGTTCTAAATTAAAAGACTCACAGAAAAGAACTTAGATTTAAGTCTGTTAGAAAGGAAAAACTCATTTTTATGTTAATGATATAGAATAAGGTTTTTGTGAGGAGATAAAATTGTAAAATGCAAAAGATTATTTTTTGGAAGATTAGATAAATTTTAATTTACTAAATGAGGAAAAAATCTCTGAATGAGATTGAAAAGTTTGGAAAGCTTATTTCTCAAACTTTTCCACCAATAAAACTCGCTTTCGGTTATGGTTCAGCTTTTTTACCTCAAAAGAATTATGATTACCAAAAAGTATAATTTTCTCTAGATTACTTTTAAAGTAATCGTTAGAAGAAGTTCATATACGATCTTATCTTTGTAGTAGAAGATAGGTTAGAATGGCATAAAGAAAATATGAAAACCAATCACAATCATTATGGAGGATTATCTTACCTTTTCGGCCCTAAATTTCTTAATTTTATTCAAAATGCACTTTGTCCTATTCATTATAACCCTTTCATCATGCTCGAAGGAGTAATATCAACAATTAAACTCATTCATATTTTAGTTCAATATCAAATATGGTGTTATTTCAAAAGAAGATTTTAAAAGGGATTTGTTAGGCTGGGAAACATTAATCGTCTCAGGAAGAATGCATAAACCAGTAATCCAAAAATTAATAATTTGACCTTGTAAGATAAAAAAAATATTTGAAGCAGAAGACTTTGACCCAATAATCAAAAAGAACTTGCAAACTGCAGTAAGTGTTTAAGAGGTTTTTTCTCTTTACATTGTTACTTCTGACATTACTAGCATTAATAAATATTTTATTTTAATATGTTAAAACTTTTTAGGTTTCAGCAGCTTTACTTTTGGATGGGAGGAATGTAATAAGTGATAAAGAACTCTTTTTAAATATTGCATCATTATCGTATCTTGGTATTTTTCCCCTTTATTTCTTTAATTAAATAGGTGATATTAGATTCACTCTTAAAGGGGAAAATAAAGATAAAATAATAAATATTGTAGAAGGACAATATGAACAGTTGCAAGAACTTTATAATCCCGTTTTAGCTCAGAGTCCTTTCAAAGATATTATAAAAATTCAGGATTCTATTTTATTTGTATTATATTTAATCATTTCAATTTGACATGTTAGCCGAAATTTACATTGGAAAACCGTCATAAATTAATTGACCTCCTTCCCACAGGCTTTGGAAGTGACTGTAAACTCTTTGTTTGACTTTTGCTTTAAACTTTCTTTAGATGCTGGGAGAAACAAAGATTTTAAACAGAGTTTAATGTTAAGAAGTGATGAACAAAAAGATGTTCTCAAAGATGCCTTAATCGCTTTGAATTCAAAAAATTCAAGGAACATGCTTTTATATCATGCTTTAACTGTATCACCTTTAAAAAATATTCAATATGGCCTCAGTAAATTATCTAAAGGTTTTGCCAAGAAATAAAAAGTAAATATATTAAAAATTCGCAAAAATAAATATACTTCGGATTCAACTATTTAACCCAAAGCGCTTCTTCTGAGAATAGATTGCAAAATAAGGTCAATATACTAAAAAAAAAATTTGAAAAAAATCAAACTTACAAAATTGATAAAAAAAAAAAGAGTAATTTATGGTGTAAAGTATCAGAAATAATTTTATTGGAATGCTTTTGTTGTTCAAAAAACTTTTACCAAAATCTTATCTCCCCAAATATAATTTTTCTATGATGGTCACTCAAAGAAACTTCAATGATTTCTTTGATGATCTTAAGAGAAACCTCTCACAAGTCTTTCCTTCCGACTGATGAAATTTAAAAACATGTAATTAGGCTGAATATTATGCAATTGACTTCGAAATGACTGGAATAAAAACTAATGATCCAGAGAGTTTTTCAGATCTTCCTTTTGAAAAGTTTGATAAGGTATAAGTTTTTATTTTATTGGATTTTTATAAGGCTTGTTTAGTTAAGGATAGCAGCAAATAAATATAGAATTATTCAAGTGGGATTATGTTTATTTACAAGAAAAGGAGAGAAAGAGCTTGAAGCTAGACCTTATAATGTTTTTGTCTTCCCAAGAGAAAGATCAGGATATAGCCCTCAAATTATAATAGACTCTTCAGCTGCTGATTTCAACACAAAAAATAATATGAGTTGGGATACGTGGTTTTCTCAAGGTAGAAGTTTTTTCTAGTTTAGAACATAAATGATTAGGAATTACTTATATGTCAATGAAAGAAATTCAAAAGAAAAGAGAAGAATTAACTCAAATTTTGATGGCTGATACAAAAAAGAACCAAATTAACAATTTCAAGTTTCAAAAGCAAGAAGATATCATTAAAAGCGAAAAATTCAATGTTGACTTCAAAATTTGGTTAGATTCAGAAAACACAGAACCTTTTTGCTTAAGGGAACAACAAAAATCTTTTAGGAAATATGTTTATGATACACTGAGAAGAGACTATCCTGAACTTTTATATAAAACTATAATGGTTGAGAATTCAAGTGAAAAAGAAATCCAAGTTTTTAAACCTGATGTTGAGAATAATAAAATAAGTTTTATGATAAAAAAGAAGCAACTTATGGAAGAACAATTGTTGACATCTATTGGATTTACCAGTGTAATTGAATTGCTTATTGAATCAAAAAAGCAGATTGTGGGGCATAATTGTTATCTAGATTTACTCTTTTTATACAGTCATTTTGTTGATTATATTCCAAAAAATTATTTAGAATTCAAAACTAAATTAACAGAGTTGTTCCCAAGGTAAAGATATTTTTAAAATATTTTTCATTCTTTTAGAATTTATGATACAAAATTCATTGCAGAAAACTCAAAATTCAAAAATAGAGTTAGTTTATCAAGTTCTCTTAATAGTTTATTAAATCTTTGTTTCAATATGAAAGACAATGGATGTGCAGATGTTGAAGTAACGCTTGCCAAAGGATTTGAAGATTATGATCTGAGAAAGCCAGATAATTTTAAGCTTCACGAAGCTGGATATGATGCATTTGTGACTGGATATGTATATGCAAAAATGTTTTATGCATTGAATCATCAAGAGCAGAAAGAGCTTACAAACTCTGTTAATATTATGAAAAGTCTCACGTACTTCAAGCATGGAAGCATAAGCCATGAAGAGCCTTGGTTCCAAAATGTAAAAAAATTTCTGACTAAAAATTTATTTCAAGCTTCTTGTGTATTTCCTTCAATTTGACCAACAAGAATCAAAAGTGGATTTGGATCAGGCAAAAAAGAAAATTGAAGAGCTCAATTTTAACTCTTCGTACAGATTCTACCCTATAAATCAAAAGAGCTTTCAGGGAATAATGCTAATATTTGAACTAACAAAGTGAGAACTTCAATTACTTTTTCTTATACTTATAGTGAGCAACAAAAAGATGCTTTAACAAATAAAATTGATGAATTAAAGGAAAACGAATCTCTGAAACTTATGTCATACAAAGAGTACTTGGACTTTAAATTGGACAGATTTATAAAGGAAAAAGATACCCTTGATGAAAAGTGAAACTATAAATATTATTTGCTTTTGAGCTCATCAACTAAAATTGTTAAAGTTTTTCAACGCCTGATTGGATAATGTTGATAGAGTTACGCTTTGTTTAACAGTTTTCTTAAAAGAATAATTACCGAAATAAAGAATTTATGCATAAAATTCGATATTAAAATAGCCAATTGTCATTTTGTTTGCTTCAACAGAATTTATTTGTTGTTATTTGCATTTATTAAAAAAAGTTTGTTTCTGTTGGTCTTTAAAACCTTTCATAATGTCCTTGAGGAAAATTTAGGTTTTTGGGTTTTATGAATTCAAGCTTCTAAACTCTAAAAAAAAAATTATAAACATGGAAGCATGTAGAAGAGGAGGTGAAAGGCCACGAAGTAGAGCAGCAAAAGAGAGTATCTAGGATTCAAAGCAAATAAGAGAGAAAATAGAGCACCTTGTAAATATTCCATATGCATACCCTAAATCTAGCAATTAGAAAATATTGGGCTTTTTGGCTCAAAATATAAAGAAAATAAAAAAGGGATTCATAATCATCTTTCTCGCAACATATTTTAATATTAAAAAATAATTTAAAACAATAATAAAACTAGCATTTATCTTCCTTTCTTCTCTTTATATGAGAATTATTTTTCCTTTTGTTTTTTTGTTTTCGAAATTAAGTTTGATTAAAATTTATTTTTCAGAAAACCCCCTAATTTCATTTTATAATTGACTTGGAATAGGAATCTTATTGAGTAAAAATTCAATTAAATTCAAAAGCCTTACCTGAAAAATTTTAGGAGGAAATGAGTTCAAATAAAAAGTCGATCTTGTAAGAAAATTTCTTCAAAGTGATAGTTCCGCTTTGAAATCCTCAATCTCAATTGAGAAAAAGATTAAAAATTTTTCTGCAAATGATGAATATTATTGTTAAAAACCATCAATTTTATATAAAAAAAAAAATCATAAATAGAGCAGAAAAGACTCTTTTTTTTATTATGTAAATTCCAAAAATCATAAAGCGATATTTTGATAGATAATTTTTTTCAATCCAATTCAAACTATTTGGGCCAACATCAAAAAAAAGCCAAGTACAAAATACCTCCGATTTCTTGAATAAAGGCATTGGATTTGAAAATAAGTAGATAATTTTTGAAATATCATTTGAGTTGGAATTTGATGAAAATTCTGTTTTATAGGACAAGAGGAACGAATAAACCATTCAAGTTAATTTAAAGCTATCTAAAAAACTCAGTTAATTCTAAGCCAATTGATTTTAAAACAAAATTGTTTAGATAATGAAAGGAGGACTCTATTAAGGTGATATTCTCTTTCTTCCAGTTTTAGTTAATTCTTTTGCACAAAGGAGATGTAAAATAATTCAGCAATAAATATTTCTTTTACACCAAATCTTTTAACCTTCCGTTAAATTAACTTATAAAGATTAATAATATAAATTTTGAATTTAAATCAAGTAAACAACGAACATTAAACTTATGTCTGTATCAGTTTCTCAAAATTCTATTGCTATAGATAATTCAGAAACCAAACTTGGTCTGAAATCTTCAGAACTGACGCGTATTTTAGAAACCCAAAAATCCTCAAATAAACTTTTAATACCTGATTTGTTTTTTGGAGATGATGGTGCTTTTGAAATTGCAAAGTTTATTCAAGAAAACAAACACTTTGTAAACATAGAACTTCGTGGTAATAACATTTCAGCACTTGGATTCGAGGCAATTTGTGAATCTCTGAAGGGATCTACTTCCCTAAAAAAAATATCTGCTGAATGGAATAATATTGGTTCTGAGAACCTTGGTATTATAGCTTTGAATGAATTTATGCAATCAAATAATACCGTGTTATCACTTGATCTGAGAAATAACCATATTGGTCCTTCTTGTGCGGGTGCAATCGCAAATATTATAAGAGACTCTTCTTCCTTAAAGATATTCGACTTGAGATGGAATGAACTTGGTGATGAAGGTGCAAAACTTATTCTTTTAGCTCTGAAAGACCATCCTGGCAAAGTCCAAGTTGATTTAACTGGAAATAAGATTTCACATGAGGTTTTAATGGAACTTGATCTGGTTAATACTGAGAGAACTACTCAAAAAGTAAATAAACCATCTTCATCAATAAGAGAGAGCAATAGACAATCAGAAATTAGTCAATCTCACAAATCTACCCCCCATACTCCTCAAAGGGTTATTCTTTCTAATAAAGAAAACTTGCGAACTGAAAATACTTCTACCGAGGATTATTCCTATGCTATTGCCCATGATAATTCAATCAATTCAGGAAGAACAGTTTTCCAACCAATTTCAAATTTGAATATCAGTCCTCTCGGAAGAAAAACGAATCTTTATCAAGCCTCAAATTCTGTCTTGAAACCACTACAAAACTTCACTTTACCTACTCTGTCATCAAATAGGAGCCAGATGTTGACTTCTATGATTGGTAGTTACAATCCAGAAAACGATATCCAACAAATTAAGGAACGTTATTTAAATGAAACAAAGGAAATTGAAGAAAAATGCAATAATCATATCCAAATGCATATGAAAATGGCAACTCTTGTAACTAATTTAGAAAGGAGAATTGAAGAAGAAAGAAACAAAAATGAAATAAAGGAAACAAAAATTCAAGAGCTCACTACAAATTTAAATTTTGAACTTGAGAAAAGACAAGAATTAGAATTAAACTATAACCAACTTCTTGCTGAATTACAACAAAGAGACCACCATGTTGGAGAGTTAAGTCTTGAGGCTGAACAATTGAGGAATGAAAATATCCAGATGAGAAGATTGATAGAAGAATTAAAGGATGGAAATGTTGAGATTCATAAAGATTTTCAAAGAAAAATGAGCGATGTCGATAAGAGATACAAAGATGACGTAGCCATACTCACAACTAACAATGACGAGTTAAGAATTCACATTGAGAAAATCCAAAATGATTTTAATCAGCAAATGCATGCAATCCATATTGCTAACGAAGAGAATATAAAACTATATGAGGAAAAAGTGAATAATGCCATCATGGCAACAACAGAGTTGGCAGAAGAATTGAAGAAAAAGCAAAATGAAATTGAAATCTTACAAGCAGAACATATAGAAGATGTCAGAAAAGCGTTTGAACAAGGTAAAACTGAAGAATTCCAGAAAGCTCAAAAAGCAATGTTTGATTTCGATCAAGAGTTAAGATTGTTGCAAAATGAAAATGAACAATTGAAACAAAAAAGCGAAAATTTGTTAAAGGATTTAGAACAATTAAACAAACAAAAACAAATCCAACAAAGGCAATTTGAAGACCAAGTTAATCGTTCAAATGAAGAAAAATATAAACTTGAAAACGAGTTACAGGTAAAAAGTCACTCAATAGAAAGTCAAAAGGATGAATTGGATCAAAGAAAAAGTTTGATATCAAAACTTGAGGCAGAAAATTCATCTATGAAACTTGAATTTATAAAATTGAAAGAAGATCAAAATGAATATATAGAGAAGTTAAAAAGAAATAACGAAATTGAACTTAAAAAAGCTGAAAATAATAAAGACAATCTCAAGAGAAAGATTACAGAGTTAGAAATTGAACTTAAAGAAGCCAAAGATGAAACTCAAAGAATTACAGAAGAATACAACAAACTTGGAGATATGTTGAAAGGAAATATCAGTAAATTAATATCTCAAACATTTAATGAGCATGAAAAGCTTAAGACCCCAAATAAGCTCTCTGGAAATTCTCAGTATTAAAGCCTAATAACAATCTTTTTATTAAAAAAATCTTTAAATGAATAATTTTATAAACTTTTACCTTACTTTCATATTCTAAGAATAAAAAAAAATGTATTCTTTGAATAGTTGTAAAATAAAGATTTAATGCTAAAAAATTGCTCAATTAAGTTAATTTTCCAAACAATACGTTGAAAGATATCACATAATTGGGAATAAATTTTAATGAATTGTGTTTTAAATGTTAAATTACTCAAAACTCTTAAATTGAAACCTTGCTTTTAAATCTTAGATGTTAGCATTTTATATCGTTTACTAACCCATTAATTTATTCTAATGGTTCCTTCGGTCTTTAAGTGTTAATAATTATTTATTATAATTTCTTTGTTGATTCAGCAAACATTAAAAAGATTAATTGGAGTT
>Ga0182742_1003928_pt1 | contig 13965 bp, 10 predicted proteins | sample eDN5th37CBELigMG_FD_128880 | JGI IMG/M metagenome (GOLD analysis project Ga0182742, IMG submission 128880) | Enriched Miracle-Growth compost microbial communities from Emeryville, California, USA - eDNA 5th pass 37_C BE-Lig MG (version 2)... ... | reverse complement strand
GATTACGAGGTCCTGGCCTCCTTCGGGCATATCCGCGATCTGCCCGCCAAGGACGGCTCGGTCGACCCGGATGCCGATTTCCGCATGATCTGGACGCTCGAGGACAGGGGCTCGAAGCGGGTCTCCGAGATCGCCAAGGCCATCAAGGGCGCCGAGAAGCTCATCCTCGCCACCGACCCGGACCGCGAGGGCGAGGCGATCTCCTGGCACGTGGTCGAGGCGCTGCGCGAGAAGCGCGCCCTCAAGGACCTGCCGGTCGAGCGCGTGACCTTCAACGCCATCACCAAGGACGCCGTGCAGACGGCGCTGCGCCAGCCGCGCGAGATCGACCAGGCGCTCGTCGACGCCTACATGGCCCGCCGCGCCCTCGATTACCTCGTGGGCTTCACCCTGTCCCCGGTTCTCTGGCGCAAGCTGCCCGGAGCCCGCTCGGCGGGCCGCGTGCAGTCGGTGGCGCTGCGCCTCGTCTGCGACCGGGAGCTGGAGATCGAGACCTTCCGGCCGCGGGAATACTGGTCCCTCGTCGCGACCCTCGCGACCAAGGAGGGCGGCGTCTTCGACGCGCGCCTCGTGGGTGCCGACGGCAAGAAGATCCAGCGCCTCGACATCGGCAACGGCAAGGACGCTGAAGCCTTCAAGAAGGACCTGGAGCTCGCGACCTTCTCGGTGGCGAACATCGAAGCCAAGCCCGCCAAGCGCCACCCCTACCCGCCCTTCACCACCTCGACCCTGCAGCAGGAGGCCTCGCGCAAGCTGGGGCTCGCGCCCGCGCAGACCATGCGCATCGCGCAGCGCCTCTACGAGGGCGTCGATATCGGGGGCGAGACGGTGGGCCTCATCACCTATATGCGAACCGACGGCGTCGACATGGCGCCCGAGGCCGTGCAGGCCGCCCGCCGGGTGATCGGCAAGGAATACGGCGACCGCTACGTGCCCGGCGCGCCCCGCAGGTACACGACCAAGGCCAAGAACGCGCAGGAAGCGCACGAGGCCATCCGGCCGACCGACATGGGCCGGCTGCCGAAGGCCGTGGCCAAGTATCTTGAGCCCGAGCAGGCCCGCCTCTACGACCTCATCTGGACCCGCACCATCGCGAGCCAGATGGAATCGGCGGAGCTCGAGCGCACCACCGCCGACATCCTGGCCCAGGTCGGCCCGCGCAAGCTCGATCTGCGCGCCACCGGCCAGGTGATCAAGTTCGACGGCTTCCTGACGCTCTACAACGAGAGCAAGGACGACGAGGCGGACGAGGACGAGGGCCGCCTGCCGCCCATGAAGACCGGCGACGGGCTGGAGCGGCGGCGCATCAACGCGACCCAGCACTTCACCGAGCCGCCGCCGCGCTATTCGGAGGCCTCCCTGGTGAAGCGCATGGAGGAGCTCGGCATCGGCCGTCCCTCCACCTATGCGGCCGTCCTCCAGACCCTGCGCGACCGCGAATACGTGCGGATCGAGAAGAAGCGCCTCGTCCCCGAGGACAAGGGCCGCATCGTCACGGCCTTCCTGGAGAGCTTCTTCCGCCGCTACGTGGAATACGATTTCACCGCGGACCTGGAGGAGCAGCTCGACCGGGTCTCGAACAACGAGATCGGCTGGAAGCAGGTGATGCGCGAGTTCTGGCGCGACTTCTCGGCCGCCATCGGCGAGACCAAGGAGCTGCGCACGACGGAGGTGCTCGACGCGCTCAACGAGCTGCTTGGGCCCCACATCTTCCCCGACCGGGGCGACGGCTCGAACCCGCGCACCTGTCCGACCTGCGGCACGGGCCAGCTCTCGCTCAAGCTCGGCAAGTTCGGCGCCTTCATCGGCTGCTCGAACTATCCCGAGTGCAAATACACCCGCCAGCTCGCCGCCTCCGGCGTCGACGGCGACGGCGAGGGCTCGTCGGAGAACGGCGGCATGCCGGGCGTGAGGGTTCTGGGCGAAGACCCGGAGACCGGCCAGCAGGTCACCCTGCGCGACGGCCGCTTCGGCCCCTTCGTGCAGCTCGGCGAAGGCGAGAAGCCCAAGCGCTCGTCCCTGCCCAAGGGCCTGACTCCCGCGCAGGTCGACCTGGAAAAGGCCCTCAAGCTCCTCGCGCTGCCGCGCCAGGTGGCGACCCATCCGGAGACGGGCGAGCCGATTCTCGCGAGCATCGGGCGCTACGGGCCCTACGTGCAGCACGGCAAGACCTACGCCAATCTCGGCCCCGGCGACGACGTGCTGGAGATCGGCGCGAACCGCGCCATCGACCTGATCGTCACCAAGGAGAGCGGCGGCGGCAACGCCCGCCGGGCCGCCGATCCGGGCCGCCCGCTGGGCGACGATCCGGACACGGGCAAGCCGATCGTGGTGAAGGCCGGGCGTTTCGGGCCCTATGTGACGGACGGGGAGACCAACGCCACCCTGCCCCGCACGATGGCGGCCGAGGCGGTGACGCTCGAAGAGGCCGTCGAGCTTCTGAAAGTCCGCCGCGCCGCCGGCCCGTCGAAGAAGTCCGCGCGCGGCCGGAAGGCTCCCGCCAAAAAGGCGGCAGCCAAGAAGGCTCCGGCCAAGAAGGCAGCCACCAAGGCGGCGCCCAAGACCGCAGCCAAGAAGGCCGCAGCCAAGAAAACGGCTGCGAAAAAGCCCGCCGCGAAAAAGGCCGCAGCCAAGAAGGCCGTGAGCGCGGCCGAATGAGATGACGGAGTGGCTGTCCTGGTTCCTGCTGGACCACGCCGACGAGGTCGAGATCCTGCTGCGCCTCTGCGTGGCGGCCATCGCCGGCATGGCGGTCGGGCTGAACCGGGACATCCACGACAAGCCCATCGGCATGCGGACGCTGGGCCTCGTGGCGCTGGGCTCCGCCACGGTGATCCTGTCGGGCTCCGTCTATGAGGGATTGCATTTCGGACAGGATGCGGTCAGCCGCGTGGTTCAGGGCATCCTCACGGGCCTCGGCTTCCTGGGGGCCGGCGCCATCATCAAGGGCCGGGAGGGCACGGAGGTTCAGGGCCTCACCACCGCCTCGACGGTCTGGATCGCGGCGGCGCTCGGCGTGACGGCAGGCCTCGGGGCCTGGTTCATCACCTTCGCCGGAACGCTGATGACCCTTCTGGTCCTGGTCTTCGGGAAGTCGCTGGAAAGCTTACTCACGCGCCTTTTCGCCGGGCGGGAGAAGACCGCGCGGGATGAGGATTAGTTGAAGGCGTAGCTCAGGCCCAGGATTGCGACGGCGGCCACGGCGAGCCACAGCAGGCTCGAACCCAGGGCGCTGTTCCTCGCGGGAGCCGTATCAGGCTCGTCGAACGCGAAGGCTTCCCCTGCGGTGCGTGCCGCGCGGTCCAGGTGAAGTTTCCGAGCCGGTCCCATCGTCGTCCGCATCGTTGCCCTCGTTCTCCATGAAGCCATGCTTAACCAGCCAACGTGAATGGTAACTAAACAGTTCCTGATGACGGATGAAAGACATCCTTTAGAGGCAACCGCGATACTGGGCCCGACAGGGTTCTCAATGTCAGCTTTTTGTGGCTTGTGACCCTAAACCGCCTTCCCGTTTCCGTTTTGTTCTCGTATAAAAACGGAATGAGAAATAGTGTAAACAAGCGCGAATCATCGAAACGGACCAAAGTCCCAATGGACAATGACGATCTCTTCGGGGGCGCAGCCGCCAAGCGCGCCGCGCCTGCCACGGCCAGAACGGCTGCCGTGAAAGCCTCCCGCGCCGCGCCGCCGCCCCAGGGCACGCCGGGCGAGGCCGGCTACGACGCATCCGCCATCGAGGTGCTGGAGGGGCTGGAGCCCGTCCGCCGCCGTCCGGGCATGTATATCGGCGGCACCGACGAGAAGGCGCTGCACCACCTCTTCGCCGAGGTGATCGACAATTCCATGGACGAAGCCGTCGCGGGTCACGCGACCTTCATCGAGGTGGAGCTGGAGGAAGGCGGCTGGCTCTCCGTGACCGACAACGGGCGCGGCATTCCGGTCGATCCGCACCCCAAATTCCCCAAGAAATCCGCCCTCGAAGTGATCATGACCACCCTGCACGCGGGCGGCAAGTTCGACTCCAAGGTCTACGAGACCTCGGGCGGCCTGCACGGCGTCGGCGTGTCGGTGGTGAACGCCCTTTCCGAGATTCTCGAGGTCGAGGTGGCGCGGGGCCAGCAGCTTTACCGGCAGGTCTTCTCCCGGGGCATTCCCCAGGGCAAGATCGAGACCGTGGGCCGCGTGCTCAACCGGCGCGGCACCAAGGTGCGCTTCAAGCCCGACTGGCAGATCTTCGGCAAGGACGCCCATTTCCAGCCCCGCCGCCTGTTCAAGATGGCGCGCTCGAAGGCCTATCTGTTCGGCGGCGTCGAGATCCGCTGGAAATGCGCGCCGTCCCTGATCGAGGGCATCGAGAACGTTCCGGCCGAGGCGGTCTTCAAGTTCCCGAACGGCCTGAGGGATTACCTGCTCCACGACATCGACGGGAAGGAGCTGGTCACCGACCAGATCTTCGCCGGCAAGATCACCAAGCCCGGCAGCCACGGCTCCCTGGAATGGGCGGTCGCCTGGATGTCGAACGAGGACGGGTTCTCCACCTCGTACTGCAACACCGTGCCGACCCCGGAAGGCGGCACGCATGAGAACGGCCTGCGCATCGCGCTGCTGCGCGGCCTGCGCGACCATGCCGAGCGCGTGGGCCAGTCGAAGCGCATGGCGGCGGTCACCACCGACGACGTGATGGCGACCTGCGCCTCCATGCTCTCGGTGTTCATCCGCGAGCCGGAGTTCCAGGGCCAGACCAAGGACAAGCTCGCCACCGTGGAGGCGGGCCGCATCGTCGAGAGCGGGATCCGCGACACCTTCGACCATTGGCTCGCCGCCTCCCCGCAGCAGGCCAACAAGCTCCTCGACTGGGTGATCGACCGGGCCGAGGAGCGCCTGCGCCGCCGTCAGGAGAAGGAGGTCGCCCGCAAGACCGCGACCCGCAAGCTGCGCCTGCCCGGCAAGCTGGCGGATTGCTCGAATGCCGGCGCCAAGGGCTCCGAGCTGTTCCTCGTGGAGGGCGATTCGGCCGGCGGCTCCGCCAAGCAGGCCCGCGACCGCGCCACTCAGGCCGTGCTCCCCTTGCGCGGAAAGATCCTGAACGTGGCCTCCGCCGGCCGGGACAAGCTGCACCAGAACCAGCAGATCTCCGACCTTGTCCAGGCGCTCGGCTGCGGAACGGGTTCGCAGTACCGCGAGGCCGACCTCCGCTACGAGAAGGTCATCATCATGACCGACGCGGACGTGGACGGGGCGCATATCGCGACCCTGCTGATCACCTTCTTCTACCGCCAGATGCCCAAGCTCATCGACGGCGGGCACCTCTATCTGGCGGTCCCGCCGCTCTACCGTCTCAGCCAGGGCGCGAAATCGGCCTATGCCCGCGACGAGGCGGACCGCGACCGCCTCATCAAGACCATGTTCAAGGGCTCCGGCAAGGTCGAGATCAGCCGCTTCAAGGGCCTGGGCGAGATGCTGCCGGCCCAGCTGAAGGAAACCACCATGGACCCGAAGAAGCGCCTGCTCCTGAAGGTGGTCGTGGCAGCCGACGACAGGCCGGAGGCCAGCGACGTGGTGGAGCGCCTGATGGGCAACAAGCCGGAAGCCCGCTTCACCTTCATCCAGGAACGCGCGGCCTTCGCCGACGAGGCGGACCTGGATATCTGAACATTATATCAATAAAGTCCCGGCGCAGAACCATCCGATCACAGGGGCATGGGATGCGCTGGGTTTTTATCGTCGTCGGCTGGTGCTTATTGGCAGGACAGGCCCCAGCCCGCGAGCCGCTCGAATCTATCAGGGCATGCGACCTGAAACATCTCTCAAGCCCTCAGCCTGCTTCTCCCGGCATATGCCAGGATGGCCATTGCGTGGATCTCGGGAACGGTCGATCGATCTGCAAATGCATGCCGTCGGAGGGCGATGATCAGCCATCAACGCTCTCCTATGTTGAAAATGATAAAAGCATTCGGAAGTGGCGCGCTGAGGCCAATCTCGGTGAGACGGACGACTTTCATGTTCTGACCGGCGACTTGCGAGGCGATGGCCGCCCTCTCTGGATTGTCGCCAACCACGAATTTTCATCCCAGGGCATCGGCGTCCAATTCTGGAGCCTTCATGTCCTTGACCCGGCGAATCCGGGCAACCCTCCGATTTTTTGGTCGGTCTCGGATTTTGGCCCCGGCAGCTTCGCTCGTCCCCGAAATCCGCATCGGAAAGGATGCGACATTCTCGTTACGGATTGGGTCGAGGGGCGAGAGCCTAGACGTGGCGGCGGCCTCTACTTCGTGGGAAAGTGGTTTCGACTAGGACGTAAGGACATCGAGGGTCATGCGACACGACGGCCGCGCGTGCGTCGCTATCTCTATTCGTTCGAGGCTGAGCGCGCCATAAGCCAAGACGATGGCGATCTTCAGCGATATCAAGGGTCGCCGGCTCAATGGCTGAGACCTGGCAAGGCCATACCGCTTACGGCAAAGATTCTGCTTCCAGAATAGAAGCAGAGCTTCGCCGACGAGGCGGACCTGGATATCTGAACCGAAGAACGGCCGTATCCCGGCCAGGACCCGTGCAGGTCTCAGCTCGTCATCCCCGGCCTTGGGCCGGGGATCCACGTCTTTGCACCGCTGTGGATCCTGAAGACGTGGATGGCAGGATCAAGTCCGGCCATCAGAGCACAAGATTTCCACGCATTTTCAGCAACTTACTCACAACGCGAAAAATTCTCGAAAAAATCCGAAAAAATTTTGGAACCAACATCAAACCCGGTCGTTGACTGGCATCACCGGCCCATTCTGCCCCCACGGGTCGGTCCCTCAAAAGGCTCCGCAGCGGAGCCTTTTTTTTTGCCCTGAAGGGCTCTTAAGTCGTCGATGGATCCATGAGGCTCCTCGCGCGTCATTCACAGGCGGGCTTCCCGGACTAGCCGCGGCCAAGCTTGCATGCGACAAGACCTGACGAGCTCAACGAGTTTTTCCCTTGGCCAAACGATCCAAAGCATCCTCATCCGCCCTCCCGTCCCGGGAGGATCTCGTGGCCTTCATCGCCAATGCGCCCGGCAAGGTGGGCAAGCGCGAGATCGCGCAGGCCTTCAACATCAGGGGCGACGATCGCATCTGGCTCAAGCAGATGCTCAAGGATCTCGAGAGCGAGGGCGCGGTGGACCGCAGGGGAAAGCGCGTCCACAAGGCGGGCCAGTTGCCTCCCATGGTGATGGCGGACATCATCAAGCGCGACCGGGACGGGGAGCTGATCGCGGTCCCGACCGAATGGGACGAGGAGGAGCACGGCTCCATCCCCACCATCATCATCCTGCCGGCCCGCAAGCCCAAGCCCGGCTCGCCGGTGGCCGGCGTGGGCGACAGGGCGCTGCTGCGGGTCGATCCCCTGAAGGCCGGGGACATCCATCGCTATGCGGGCCGCGTCACCAAGATCCTCGCCAAGAAGCAGGCGCAGGTGCTCGGCATCTTCCGCCCCCTGCCCGAAGGCGGCGGACGGCTGGTCCCGGTGGACAAGAAGTCCCGCGGCGACGAACTCCAGATCAATCCCGGCGACGAGAACGGCGCGCAGGACGGGGATCTCATCGCCGCCTCCATCGTCAAGCACGGCCGCTTCGGCCTGCCCCATGCGAAGGTCAAGGAGCGCCTCGGCTCCGTGAAATCCGAAAAAGCCGTCAGCCTGATCGCAATCTTCGCCCACAGCATCCCGAACGAATTCCCGAAGGCGGTGATCGACGAGGCCGAGGCCGCCAAACCCGCGACCCTCGCGGGCCGCGAAGACTGGCGCGACCTGCCGCTCATCACCATCGACCCGGCGGACGCCAAGGATCACGACGACGCGGTCCACGCGGCTCCCGATCCGGACCCGGACAACGCGGGCGGCTACATCCTCACCGTCGCCATCGCCGACGTGGCGGCCTATGTGAGGCCGGGCTCCGCCCTGGACCGGGAGGCGCAGGAGCGCGGCAATTCGGTCTATTTCCCGGACCGCGTCGTGCCCATGCTGCCGGAGCGGATCTCCAACAACCTCTGCTCGCTGCGCCCGCGCGAGGACCGCCCCGCCCTGGCGGTGCGCATGGTGGTCGGCCCCGACGGCCGGAAGATCCGCCACTCCTTCCACCGGGTCATGATGCGCTCGGCGGAGAAGCTCTCCTACAGCCAGGCCCAGGCCGCCATCGACGGCAGGCCCGACGAGGTGGCGGGGCCCATCCTCGACACGATCCTCAAGCCCCTCTGGGCGGGCTACGGGCTGGTGAAGAAGGCGCGCGACATCCGCGAGCCGCTCTATCTCGACCTTCCCGAGCGCAAGATCGTGCTGAAGGACGACGGCACCGTGGACCGCGTGTTCGTGCCCGAGCGGCTGGAGGCCCACAAGCTCATCGAGGAATTCATGATCCTCGCCAACGTGGCGGCGGCGGAATCCCTCGAGCAGGCCAAGTCTGACCTGATCTACCGGGTCCACGACGAGCCTTCCCTGGAGAAAATGCGCGCGTTGAGCGAGGTGCTGGCCTCCATCGGCCTGAAGCTCCCGACCCAGGGCGCGCTCAAGCCCGAGCTGTTCAACCGCATCCTGCGCAGCGTCGAAGGCTCCGAGCACCAGCTCTTCATCAACGAGGTGGTGCTGCGCTCCCAGTCCCAGGCAGAATACGCGGCGGAAAATTACGGACATTTCGGCCTCAACCTGAAGCGCTACGCCCATTTCACCTCGCCCATCCGCCGCTATGCGGACCTCATCGTCCACCGCGCCCTCATCACCGGCCTCAAGCTCGGCAAGGACGGGCTTTCGCCCGACACCACCCGCGCCGAGTTGATCGAGATCAGCGCCAAGATCTCGGCGGCGGAGCGGCGCGCCATGGCGGCGGAACGTGAGACAATCGACCGCCTCATCGCGCACTTCCTTGCGGACCGGATCGGGGCCACATTCGACGGGCAGATTTCCGGAGTGACGAAGGCGGGGCTCTTCATCAAGCTGAGCGAAACCGGCGCGGACGGATTCGTCCCGGCGGCGACGATCGGCGACGATTACTACCGCTTCGACGAGAAGACCCATTCCATGCGCGGCGAGCATACGGGCGAGACCTACCGCCTCGGCGACAAGGTGGAGGTGAAGCTGGTAGAAGCGGCTCCCGTGGCCGGGGCCTTGCGGTTCGAGCTGCTCACCAAGGGCCGCTTCACGGGCAAGGCCGGAGGCGGCAGGAAGGGCGCGAAGCGTCCGCCGCGCGGCGCGAAGAAGGCCGCGAAGGCGGCCTCTTCGGGCGCACGCTCTCCCACCCGGGTCAAGGTGAAGCGCCGCGGTCGCGGCTGACAGGAAGCGAGAGACGATGTCCCTGACGATCCATACGGCGCCGGCGCCGGCCGAGGATGTGACCACCCTGCCTGCCATGATGCGCGGCTTTCGCGGGCATTGCCCGGCCTGCGACAAGGGCCGCCTCTTCGGACGGTTTCTCAAGGTCGTGGATCGCTGCGAGGCCTGCGGCACGGAATTCCACCATCATCGGGCAGACGACCTGCCGCCCTATGTGGTGATCACCATCGTGGGGCACGTGATCGGCTACGGCATCTTCATGACGGAAACCAGGATGGAGATGCCCCTCTGGGCCCACCTGGCGATCTGGCCCCTTCTGACGCTCGTCCTGGCACTGGGTCTGCTTCAGCCCGTCAAAGGCGCTGTCGTGGGGCTTCAATACGCGCTAGGGATGCACGGCTTCGGCCAGGCCAGGGCGAAGAGAAGACGAGAGAAGGAGGACGAGGGTGACGGACGCACAAACCTTGACCAGGATGGATACGCTGGTCGCCGGGGAGCGTAAGGCGAACCTCCCTACCCTTCGTCCCGCCGACGCCTCGACGCTCATCATCATCGACCGGAAGGGCAAGCACCCGAAGGTCCTCATGGGCAAGCGCCACATGGGTCATAAGTTCATGCCCGGCAAGTTCGTCTTTCCCGGCGGACGCATCGAGGCCGGAGACCGCTCCATGACGGTCGCGGGCGCCCTGCATCCCCGCGCCGAACAGGCCCTCATGACACGGGTCACGCGCCCCTCCGTCCAGCGCAGCCGCGCCCTGGCCCTCGCGGCCATCCGCGAGACTTTCGAGGAGACCGGGCTTCTGCTCGGCACCAGGGATTACGGCAGCCCGGATTCGGTGCCCGCCGGCACGCCCTGGGAGGCGTTCCGGGAGCATGGGGTGTTTCCGGACCTGGAGGCGCTGCATTTCGTCGGCCGAGCCATCACGCCCCCCAAGCGCGTGAAGCGTTTCGACACCCGATTCTTCGCCGTCGACCGGACCGCCATCGCCCATGAGATCGACGGGGTCGTCGGCCCCGATTCCGAACTCGTGGAGCTGGCCTGGGTCACCATTGCGGAGGCCAGGAAGCTCGACCTTCCGGCCATCACGGGCGTGCTCCTGGGGGAGCTCGAAGCACGCATCGCCAGCGGCTTCAGCCCCCAGCTCCCGGTGCCGTTCTTCCATGCGAAGCGCGGCCATTTCGTTCGCGAGCTGCTGTAAGGCGCTTCCAGCGCAGCAAAGCCCGCCCTGGAGATTCGCACCGCTCAGGCCCGAGAGGCCTGGATCACCGGGTCCGGTCCGGCGCCGTCCGGGCGAACAGGGGCCAATAAGGGCCGTTCCAAGGGGAAACTCGCCTCCGCTCCCTTCGAAACCCTTGACGGAAGCGGCGTAATCGGGCATGGGAACCTCACGATTTTCCGGCCGGGCTCGCCCGGCCTTTGCGTTTCGGCCACGCCGCGGGGCCAACCGAGCGCGTTGAAACCGAACAAGAGGTCCAACCCATGGCCAAAGCCGCAACGATCAAAGTGAAGCTCGTCTCCACCGCCGACACGGGCTATTTCTACGTGACGAAGAAGAACTCCCGCACAATGACCGACAAGCTCGCGCTCAAGAAGTACGACCCGGTCGCGAAGAAGCACGTGGAGTTCAAGGAAGCCAAGATCAAGTAAGCTTCCGAACCAACGGTTCAGGATCGAAAAGCCGCCTCCTGAGGCGGCTTTTTATTTTGGCGGACGGCTTTCCGTTTCCCGCGCCGAGAAGGGCGACGTCGACGATTCTCCACACACGCAGGCAGCGGCGCCGGCGATGTCGGCTTCTGGAATCTTGCTGCTATGGATGATGCGCGAGCCGGACGGATGAAGGGCCCGCAGATGTCGCGCCGTCCCGGATCTCGCGGGAACATTGCGGCCCGGATGCTTCACACGGGAAGCTGTTTTCCTCGCGCCACAGGGCGGCTTTCATGCGCTCGGAACGCTCGAGCGCTCGACTCGCAAGCGAGCCGGAACAGCCGCAGGGGCGCGGCAACCGAAAGTGCCGCGCCCCCGCAGGAAACTCAGAGTGAAACTCAGATCGATTCCTTCAGGTCCTTGGCGGGACGGAAGGCGATCTTCTTCGAAGCCTTGATCTTCACGGGCTCGCCGGTCTGGGGATTGCGGCCCATGCGGGCGGCGCGCTTGCGAACCTGCAGGATGCCGAGGCCGGACAGGCGGATCTTGTCGCCCTTCTTCAGGCTCTTGGCGATGATCTCGACGACCTGGGTGAGCATCTCATTCGCCTGACGCTTCGGCAGCTCGTGCATCTCCGAGAGCGTGTCCGCGATGTTGCGCAGGGTGAGGATACCGTTCGACGTAGTGACAGCCTTCACGGGCTTCTTGACAGCCTTGGCGGCGGCCTTCGCCGTCGTCTTGGGAGCAGCCGCCTTGGCGGTCTTCTTGACAGCCTTGGCGGCCGTCTTGGTTGCCGCCGCCTTGGTCGCGGCGGTCTTGGTCGCGGCGCTCTTCTTTGCTGCGGTCTTCGGAGCGGCGGCCTTGCGGGCCGGGGCTTTCTTGGTTGCGGTCTTTGCCACTGGAAACTCCTTTCACGAGGCCATGAGTGTATGAGTTAGCATTACCTGCATAGTGCCTGCGGACAAAGTTCCAAGTTGCCGAAATTCTGTATCCACAAGGCAAAAGTCCGAAATCAGCGCAATTTGCTTGGGATAATTCCCTCGAACATCAGTATCGGACCGCGTCAGGGTGCTTTCACCTCCTCTCCTGCTCGCGAGAAACGAGCGCGCTTTGGAGGCCGCGCCGGCGACTCCCGCCATCGAGCGCATCGGAAACGCCACGCTGAAACGCCTCGGCGCGACCGCCGTTGACGTGCAGGATTTTCAACTGCCCTTGGCTGAACGGAGAAGCGATGATGCGTGTAGATCTGAAGACAGCTGTTGTTGCGGTCGCTCTGATTTGTCCGACCCTGGCCCTCGCCGAAACCGGAGGTGCCGCAGCGGGAGCGGCGGCGGGCGGCGCCGCGGGTGCCGCCGTCGGAGGGCCTGTCGGTGCCGCGGTGGGCGCCGGTGTCGGAGGCGCCGTAGGCGGTGCCGCAACGGGACCGGGTCAGCAGAACGTGACGATCGAGCATCGCGACGATGTGGGCGCGACCGGCAGCGTGGGATGCTCGACGACGACGAAGCAGAAAACCGATGTGACAGGCACGACGACCAAGCAGGAAACCAATTGCTGACGGCATCTCGTCACGCGGCGCTCTGACGGGCGCCGCTCTCGGGCGGTCGGTTCGCGTTTTCCACCGCGCTCATGATGCACAGGCAACAACACGATCTCCGATGCGCGGCACGAGGTTGAATCACGTTGCGTCAGGTTTCGCGCATTCCGTCCCGGGCATCCCGCATCATCGTCATCATCTGTGCTGCGATGGTCGAAGCGTGTTTTCACGCGCGGCCCTCACCTGCTCACTCATGCGGCTGCCCCGCGTCGAGGCGTTACGGATGAATGCGGGATGGTTCCTTACCTCTTGAATCTTTGACGCGTCGGTATGTGCAAGCGGTTCCCCGGAGCGTCGATGCTCTTGTGCGCTCGAGAGTCGTGAGCACCCCGCCGAAATCCCTCAGTACAATGATGGCGCGCCTTTTCTTGAATCCCTGTCGCGCGACCGATGCGGCGTTGATGCCCGTCCAATCACGTTTCATCCCGACGCCATGAACCAAAAAGGCCGCCCCTTTCCAGGGACGGCCCTTTGAACGGCTCGTTCAAGCCTTAGCGGTGATTGATCCGGACGGTCCGATGCTGATTGACGGATCCGGTCGTCACCACATCGCGACGAACCGCGCGGACAGCACGGACGGGTCGGCCGTCGCGCCGGTAGACGCTCCGGACACCGGGGCGCGTCGCACGATAGACGGTCCGCGTGCGATAACGCGGCTCGCTATATACCACCCGGGTGCGGTAAGCGGGCTGACGGTAGACGACGCGGGTGCGGTAAGCCGGCGGAGCATAGACGACGCGGGTCGCCACCGGCGCCGAATAATAGCCGTTGCTGTACGGATAGCTGTAGTTGTACGGATAGCCGTAACCATAGCTATAGGCCGGATAGCTGTATCCGTAGCGATAGCCGTAAGCCGGGTATCCATAGGCCGGATAGCCATAGGCCGGGGTCGCCGCAGCGCTGATCAGGCCGCCAAGGACGGCGCCGCCCACCAGACCGGCAGCAAGCGCGCCGCCATTGCCCCAACCACCATGACGATGATGGTTGTAGTAACCGCCGTGCCAGCCCCCACGATAAGCCCTCTGGGCTTGGGCAGAACCGATGGTCGCGAAAGTCAGCAGGGCGGCACTCGAGAGCAGGATTACCTTCTTCATGACAAACCTCATACCAAAATGGTGAGCACCATTCGTGCGTAACCAATCTGGAAAACTAAAAAAGGTTTCATTCCTGCCGTTTACTGAATCAAATTACACCGATTACCATTCATCCCGCGTTCATATTGCAATAAAATAATCCGAATACTGCCAAGCATTGTCGGTAACAAGTATTCGCTAGATCATATGCTGGCGACAATGCTTCGAGCCATATCAACAGGTGGCCTCGGCCTGTCCCGAGAGCGCGCCATCGGCATAGATCTGCGAACGGGCGAGAAACGCCTGCCCTGCCACCGCCTGCGCTATCGCTGCCGCGACCTTATCGCCGCCCATGGCCGAGAGTT
>Ga0182742_1003927_pt1 | contig 13971 bp, 14 predicted proteins | sample eDN5th37CBELigMG_FD_128880 | JGI IMG/M metagenome (GOLD analysis project Ga0182742, IMG submission 128880) | Enriched Miracle-Growth compost microbial communities from Emeryville, California, USA - eDNA 5th pass 37_C BE-Lig MG (version 2)... ... | reverse complement strand
ATGACATTTCCAACATATAGCATTCCTTGTGGTCCTTCGCCTTCAGCTTCTGCTCTCATCATCCTTGCCATTAAATCGACGTCTGCATTTCGGTAAGCTACTCTTGTCATTTTTCCACCTCAAAAATACAGTATGAAAAAAAGAATGCATTTATGTCCTTGTTTATAAAATAAGAATACTTGGTTTTTAAGTAAAATGAAAACTACGGCATTTTTTTACCTTTATTCCACTAAGGTACCTCATATATACAGTATCCTCCAGTATAAATTACCTCCCATATAACACACAAATATAGAAAAATATATATTATGGAACTGATATTTTGACAACAGTTCTCTTTATTGATTCATCCCTTGTAATTGGTGGTAAATCATATTTATAACTAACATAATTGTTCATATAAGAAGTAAAGCCCAGAAATTAAGCATTTCGAGGCTTTTTTTGCAAATGCCATTTACCAGCAGGTACCATAATGGCAAAGTTTTCATAGACTTTTTCTGCAAAATCTAAATTATCTTTACGATCCCCCATTTGAACAATCCCTTGACCTTGTTCAATACGCAAGAATTGATCAACTGTGGGGTGAATTTCTAAACCGATATCTTCTCCAACATTGATACTCATCAAGGTAACTTGCAAATGTCTTCCTGTCCATAAAGCTGTACGATACGTATTGTTTTGCTTCGTAGCCTCCTCTATATTAACGATAAACGGTTCTGGTCCATAATCTTTTAATTCAATTTTATCTTTGCTCTTAAATGATTTTAAAAAGGCCAATCGTTTAGCATGCTCCATTTCATCTGTGGAAGCACGTAGGAATACATCACCAACCGGTGAATTTTGCAAAAGCAAATAATCATTTCGATATTCTTCATAATTCGCTAATTCCGTTTCATAAGCTTTTTGCAGTCCTTCACGATAATTTCGAAAAGATACTTTCTCGATTTGGTACACAGGCTGTTCTTCCAGTCATCGAAATATACAGATTTGTATGTTGCTGCCAATGTACCTTTTCGTCTTCTTCGCAATATATTCCAAAGTTAGAAAATGCATTTACATAAAAAAACAACCATCTACCATTTAAATTAAAGACCCTGTGTATGCCTTTTGTTTCGATACCTGGATGTTTCTTTTCACTTCAAAACGAATACTCAAGCTCATTTCCTCCTTACAATCCTCGTATGTACAAAAATCATATTACTTTACCCCTATTTCCTTCTCATGTTCTGATATTATAAGTTCAACATAAAAGGTCTTAAGTCCTGTTTAAGTTAACTTACATTTCTTCTCAAACCATATATAAAAAGAAGCAAAGATACTTACTTCCTCTTTCATTCCTTCATTATTAATTATGTTTGATTTTATTAAATATAGACAATCAGCAACACCGTCTATATAAATGCAATCATGTGATACGAGTAGATCTGTACCTTCATATTCCTTCAAAAAGCGTACTAATGCTTAAATACAAAAAATAGCTGAAAAATTGGTCAGATTATTCCTACAGCCGTTTTAATCCTGGGATAAGTAATAGTAGTTCAGTTCGTTCTTATTAACATAATCTTATTATCGTTAATTGTGTTGGTCGCACATTCGGTCAACTAATAAAAAGTTGTGTCATGTCTGTTACTACTCCCGATTTTTTTACATATATAGGTTAGTTATTTCAAAATTTACTATCATTTATGGTAAAATAAAATTCCTTGGCAGGGGCATCCAAAAAGAGAGTTGACATTTTATTTGTCCAGACTCTCTTTTTAATTGAATTGGTTTGATATCACCTGAATCTTTCTAAGGGCACCGCCTTGCTTGCATAATCAGCAAGTCCAATTCCCTAAATTCTAATAAATTGCTTAATTGTTTAACAATATGCCTTCTTGTAGATATGTAGAATCGTATCTTGGTAGGTTCTTTCTTTTCAACTATAGCCAGTAGTATTATAAGGATGTTAACCAGTAAAAATACATCGCCAACAACAAGTAAAGCGATCTTAAAAAATCTCATGTTTATATTCCTTTGTCCTTTCTTGTGTATCAAGGCAATTACAATCAATTATAGTTTCCATCTATGTTAGTTGTTATAAAAAATCGAATTCACACTAGAAGAAGCCTGGTTATGTGGCCAACAAATTTTCTAAAAGAATACGATAGCAAAAAATGTAACTTTCCTCCATTTTTGTACTATCTAGAACGAAAGCTTTGTCCTGTGTTATAGTTATCAATACTAAAGAAATTAAACATCAAGTTAAATAAATAAGGAGAACTACACATGATATATGTTTGGGCAGCAGCAGGGAGTTTACTTGCAACTTTTATTTTTGATTTTGTGTATTGGAAGGTTGAACATGAGAGGGAAGTCGAAAAGTCCTGGCAAGCATTAAATGACAAGCTTGAAAATGAAGGTCGCCCACGATTGGATCAGATTGATAGAGACGATGAAGATTAATAAAGTTTCCTATTTAAGTTAGTTGTTATGAAAAAACTCCCATAGGAGAGCCTTCCTATGGGAGGCACTTCCTGGCTAATCACACTTTTGTTTTCTCTATTTCCTCTAAAAAGGAGAAAGGCAAGCCCATCTCCACATTTGGATTGATAAAAGTCTGTCATGCAAATCTTGGATTTATCAGCGTACTAATGGTTTCAAATAAAAAAGCTGAAAAATGTGCCCAATCGTACATACAGCCGTTTTAATCCTTGGTTAAGGGTTAAAACGGCTGTAAGGGCAGGATTATTGAAAAAGTAGTCCCTTCATTTATTCTGCTTTTTACTTTTATTTCACCTTTTAAATTATCAATAATTTTATAACAGACCATTGTGCCAAGACCTGTACCTTGGTCCTTTGTAGTATAAAATGGAGAACCTAAGCGCTTTATTTCTTTCTCGGTCATGCCTTTACCGGTGTCAGTAATAGTAACTTCAACGGAACTCCCTAGTTTATTAGCACTTATTGTTAGGTCACCTTTGTCTTCAATTGATTCTATATCATTTTTTATAATATTTAAAAACACTTGATATAGTTCACCTTGATTTCCAACTATGTTATATGATTCTTGTACTTTATTATTAATCGTTACACCATTTAATAATGCATAGGACTCCATAACTTCTACTACTTTAGCTATTGTGTCTTTGATATCTAAATTCGTTAAATCCATAGTTTCAGTTTTTGCAAGTGATAGATAGTCATTAATTATTTTTTCCGCTCTTAGTATTTCTGAATATGTTAGTTCTAATGAACTTATTTGTTTTGCAGTTATATTTTTCTCACTTTTAAAAATTTGGATAAAACCTTTTACAACTGTAAGTGGGTTACGAATTTCATGGGCAACAGCTGCAGCCATTTCACCAATTAATTTTATTCTCTCAGACTGCTGGAGTTTCATTTTGTTTTGTTCTTTCTCTTGCAAAGTGTCAATGATGAAAACCGCTAAAAGCATAGTGACCAAGTGAGCTATAATAAAATACCCAATAAAACTAGGTAATACATTGAGGTTAAAATTTTCAATAAAGTAAAATATTCCACTAATTACAAGTAACGTGTTAAATAAAGATAGAAAAAAACTAATCTTTAACTTTTGTTTCAATTCACCTTTTTTGTACCTTTCTACAAAGAAAAACACGCTAATACCTGATGTAAAATAAGCAAAAATAGTTATAAGAAAACCGTCATCAAATCCTATATAAAATCTATAGATAAAAATTACAACTGTTGCTACTATTCCTATACGGTAACCACCATATAGAAATGCAAGAAGCCACGGTATTGTTCGTAAATCATAAATATGTCCAAGGGAAAGCCCTACAGGATAACTCATCGAAAATATAATGGACACACAACAAAACAATCCGAACAATAGAAATTTCCCTTTACAGAGTTCCTTCTTATAAAAGTACGAATAGTAAACAAAAATTGGAATTAAAACTAACAATAATGCAAACAAATAGTTGTCAAAACTAAACATGTTTTTCTCCTTATGAATTAAAAAGATTGCTATTGATATATTATTATATAGTAAAAACTCCAATACATCTATCCTATAATTCAAACCTATGGGACGGTTCATAAACCAAAGGGACGGTTCGAGATCAGTGAAAAAGTAGGGGTTCTGACGAACCCAAACCCCATTTTCTTTGGAAATTATATAAGATTGTAAAAAATAGGAATTTCACTACACTAATTTAACTTTTCGGGAGGTATAGAGGGTATTTATTCCTCCTCTACTTAGTAAAAGAAGCGGATGCAATAGTTGCGATCCGCTTCAAATTTACTGCAATGGCAGCCAGTTTCGATTGTTTTGACACACTTAATAGACCATACCCCCTAGCGCGGGAGAGGCCGTGGAATCGTTTGAGCTCCGCATTCTTACCTTCAATAGAAGCCCTTTTCTTATATTTTTCTTTAAATTCCCCAGTTTTTTGATATTGAGAGATTTCATAAAACTCTGCAGTATTCAGTCCAACAACGAGGATCCTTCGTGCTTGTCTTTTTGCACAAACATCGTGTACAGGGCAAGCCTTACATTGTTTGATATCAAAATAATATTTATAACCAGTCTTGTCAGCACCTTCTTTTCTTTTAGAAGTAAAATACTTCTTATCAATGGTTGTATTCCCTTGGCTGCACTGCCATTCATCCGAATCTTTATTGTAACTAAACTCATTTTCATCCAATCTATAAACAACAGCACTAACAGGAATATAAGCATTTGCTTCGAAGTGATAATTCGTTCATCTGTCGTCATAACAAATTCGGTTTTATATCCATAAAAATCTTGATTCTTACTTTTACGTCCAACTCTTGCATCTTCATCTATAATAGAACGAACGCCTTTTTGCTGAAGGAATTTTGGGTCGCTAATAATTTCTTTTGCTTTTTTGATAGTTTGATTAGTTTTTTGTTCTTCAGGAGTTGACTGCTTTTCAACTAAATCTATAACTCTGTCTATGTAGTCTTTCATTACAGCTTTTGCTTCTTTGTGATCTTCGATCTCTTCATAGTTGGGAACTTTGGGTAACTCGCTAAGAGTTTGACCATTTTCAACCTCAAAAGCCTGTATGATTTTTTGTGCTAAATGTTTCATAAGTCTCTCAGGTGTTTTCTTAATAGTATTGGCTTCAATATGAGTGGCATCAATACTAATACTGTTACCTTTAATAAGTCCTTTGTCCACACACTGCTTCACGATGTTAGTCAAAATTTTATCTAGAGGTTTATCATCTGGGAAACGTTTTGTTCTAAATTTAGAAAGTAAACTCTTATCTGGAAGTGTATCTTCAGGATCTAAGCCAAGAAAATACAAATAAGCCAGGTTATAACTGGCCTCCTCAATCAACCTCTCGTCAGAGAGATTATATAATTCCTGAAGGAAAAGAAGTTTGCACATCAACTCAGGTTCTTTTGCTGGTCTTCCAAAGGTTTCACAATAATATTCCTTAAGTAAATCATTTATAAAACTAAAATCTATAACACTATGAATTCTCTTAAGTATATGATTTTCTGGAATTTTATCGTATAATACAGAGTGAAAGCTAAATTGCTTTGGCTTTAGTCGAAGCATATAAAAAACCCCCTATGGTTTGGTGTCTAGTCAACATCCATTATACCATTTAGGGGGTTTTTTAGATAAAATTTTTAACTAGAAAAATCATTGATTATTCAAGTATGCGTCCGAGTGGGCTAAATATCCAATCAATGAATTGGGTGGGTCCAGGCATCTCAGGAAAGTAAATAAGAAAAACGGCAAGACTCCAGCCAAGAAATGATAGCACCACAAACGTAAGTTTCTCCTTCTTCTGATTTTTCCTGTTCATACTTGACCAATCTATTAAGAACATAGCTCCAATCACAATTGTAACACCAATCACAAATAAAATTTTCATCCTTCTTTCACCTTATCATCAGGGACTGCTGGTGGTTCAGTTGCTTCACCAGGTCGTAAAACCTTTACAGTCACATCATATTCAACTTCTATTTCCGGGAAGCGTTCCTCCCACTTGTCTTTTACTTTTTGCCATTCTTTTGGATATTTTCTCCGAAAGCTTTCCCCAAACGTTAGGATATCTACCTTCTTATCATCTTTAACAATTGAAACAGCCTGTTTAACTCGATCTTCAATGTCTTTTTCTGCTTTCATTTTTATTTTATGGATGATGTCTGGACTTCTCATATCAAAATTACTTGCATTTTGAATGATATCATCTTCTGTTGTAATGATAATCTTCATTTTCCATCGACCATTTTCAATGCTGGGCTGAAGTTCCGTAGAGGATCTAATCATTTCCAACGAGACTTTTCCCTTACCCTCTCCATCTTCAATATTAATCGTAACAGTGGCAGTTTTGATTTCATTTCTTATCCACAAAATCCCTCTTGTTTCCACTTGGTCCATAGTGCCAATCATTTTATCTTCTTTAAATAAAGCTGCACCATTTATTATTAATTGTGTTTTGTCCTTCATTTTCCCTTCTTCTTTCGTTTGTACTACTTTAATTAATGGCAAAGTAGTCTCACCCGTCTGACTTTTTAACATTTGAAATAAATCCTTCATGGTAATATGTAAGCCGCTTTCAAATTGAGCAAGCTCGTGAAGAGTTTCAGAAGCAGTATCTTCTAAATGCGGGAGACTAGAGATGATTTCTTTTGCCTTCCCCTGACTAACATACACTACGTTCCGAAACCTAGTTTCAGGCATTCGCGAAAAAAAATCGAGATGTTCTTTTATCCCATGTTCGGCTAACTTTTCACCGATAACTGTAGACTCGCTATGTCCCCAAAATAGTGTACGTGCCACCTTTGTTTGTAGATTAGATCTAGCATCTGCAAGTGTTTCTCCTATTGCAGACTCAACAAATGTTGATCGTGCTCCACTACCACCACCTTCTTTTACCATAGCAGACATGGATTCAGGAATAACAATTTCCACAGAAAGCTCAATTTCATTTTCATTACTGTAATCAAGTGCGGTTGCTGTGATAATCGCGATATCATTGATTTCACTTCGATCCCAGCAGCCAACAAGAAAACAGAGATTACAGAGGGTCAACAATACTAAGCTAGGTTTTATCATGCGAAATGGCTTCACTTTTGGTACCCCGCTTCACTTGTAGTTTTTTGCGCAACAAACGAATTATCAACAAAAGCGTTGGTATCACAATTTGCATGAATAAAAAGTAAAAGACAGAGGAAGTTCCTAAAAAATGTTTTAATTCAATTAGATTTGGTGCTGTCCATTTTGCAACTAAAATTAATAAAAGACCAATTGGAAAAACAATTGGTTTATAATCTGAAATTTTAAGCAATTGTGAAGTCCCTAATACTAAGGCATAATAAAAAATTGAAATTTTTAAAAATGTACCTGCAATCCATATTGCCATAATGATTGATTCCAAATGTTGAAAAAATTCTGCGATACTAATATACCTTCCAGCGTTCATTACTGGGTATAAAAGATCAGCTGTGATATCACCAAATAATAATAAGGTTGTAAGATTTGTAATCACTAAGATAATTAAAACACTTAATACAGAAAGGTGTCCCCACTTTAATCCTTTTTCCGGGTCCGATAAGTAGGGTAGCATGAAGGCAATCAGTAGATATTCGCTAAACCAGGATGCAGGCCCTGCTGCTCCTAGAATTGTCGGCATTACCCCTTTTTCCAACACAGGCAGCATTTTATTCAAATCTAGGTCTCCTAAAAGGAAAAGCATTATTAATAACCAAAGCAAAATAACAATCGGTACAAAAATTTGAGCTGTTCTTGCAATTACTTCTAATCCACCTCGAACGGAAAATGCACATACGAGTACCATACTCGATAGAATCACAATTAGGGGTGTATTGAACAAAAAGTTCCCTACAACAAATTCTCCATATTCCCGAATAATGATTCCGTTAATATGTAAATAAAAAAATAGATATATGAAACCTAGAACCTTACCTAGAATAGGCCCGATTATATGTTCGCTATATTCGATGATCGTTTCTTTTGGAAATTGTTTATGTAATTGAAACGTAACAAACACGATCAAAAATCCAAAAATAGATCCCCAAATAGGCGATATCCACATATCCCGTTCAGCTTTTGCTGCAGTTAGTGATGGAACTAGTAGAATACCTGTAGCTATGATTGCAGGATTCATTATGATAGCCATTTGAAATGAGGAAATTCTTCCTTTTTCTATCATTATTCCTCACCTTTTTCTGCTGAAGGCTTAAGATTAGATGCTTGTCTATATTTATTATATTTTCCTGTTAAATGGGGGCGAGTGTTATGAGCCCATCTCGGCAATCGAAACATGACATCCTTCATATCATCCCCTTGCATTGGTGCCATTGGGGATAGATAAGGAACACCGAAGGAACGTAATGTACATAAATGAGTTACAATCATAATTACCCCCAGTGAAATACCAAGTAAACCAAGGAAACCTGCTAAAAAAAGCATGGGAAACCGTAGCATTCGCAATGACATTCCGACATTGTAATGTGGAATAGCAAACGAAGCAATTCCTGTAACAGCAACCACCATGACCATTGTAGCGGAAACTATTCCCGCATCAACTGCTGCCTGTCCAATTACAAGCGCTCCAACTATACTAACTGCAGATCCTATCTGTTTTGGTAAACGAATTCCAGCTTCACGTAAAATTTCGAACATAATCTCCATTAATAATGCCTCAACAAGTGCAGGAAACGGAATAGGTTCACGTGAAGCAGCCATACTGATTAATAGTGTAGTGGGCACCATTTCATGATGATAGGTCAAAACCGCAACATACACCGATGGAAGTAGTAAGGTGATTATTACAAATAAGTATCGAAGCCACCGAATTGCTGTTGTTAACATAGGTCGATTGTAATAATCCTCTGAGGCCTGTAGCAATGAATAGAGCGTTATTGGAGCAACTAATGAAAATGGACTCCCATCTACAAGAATGACCACATGCCCTTCTGACAAATAGGCAGATGCCACATCTGGCCGCTCAGTATTTAATGTTTGGGGAAAAGGCGAATAAGGATTATCCTCAATGAATTCCTCAATGTATTCACTATCTAATATGGTGTCAGTTTCGATACGATTTAATCGATTTTTAACTTCCTCGATTAATGTTTTGTTCGCAACACCATCTATATAAGCTACGATAACAGCTGTTTTCGTTAACCGCCCTATCTTTACTTCTTCCATTTTTAATTTTGGACTTTTTATTTTCCTTCTTATAAGAGCTGTATTTACCCCTATTGACTCGATAAAGCCTTCCCGAGGTCCACGAATAACAGATTCTGCAGATGGTTCTTCGATTGACCTTTTTTCCCATTTGGCTAATCCTACTGCATATCCATTACTCATTTGATCAACTAGTATGACAGGGTTGCCTGAAGAAATTTGATAAATTATATCTGGATATGTCAGAACTTCCTGTATTTTTGAAACGCTGATTTTTTTTTGTAAAATAGTTTTAAATCTATCTATCTGCTTAGTGGAATCATCTATCTTAACATTTTCCATTAGTGGAGTTAGAACTTTATCATTAAGCTCTTCAATATTAGATAATCCTTCTATATAAATTAGAAACGCCTGATCTGTTCCACCAAATATAAAATTATGAAAGATTACATCAGAGCAATTTTCATATATTTTCTGCAATTTTGAAATGTTAGTATCTAAGCTAGTTGCTAGTTTATCTTGAGAGTTTGGTTGTTGGTTTATACGATTTTGAGACTCCACAGCTTGAATAGGTTCTTGTTTTAGTAATAAATCTTGAAGCTTCTTTAATTTCCTCCATTTACGTGCCAATATATACCAACTCCTTGCAATACCTAATTTTTAGTATTTCTCGATTGGAAAAATCTATGTAATACAGTAAGAATTTTTTAATAAAGAGATTGCGGTGATTCATACTTTATCCTGAATTGAACAAAAGGAAGAAAAAAGCGTTACTAATCCTTGATAACAACTATACTTATGTGACACAATCAAAAAGGGATACATAGAATTTTCTTATACGGTTACCATTACTGGAATGGGCAAAACGAGTCGAAGAAAGCATTGATTCATAATTCTGTATGGTAACGAAATATCACCAAGTACCCAATTAAAAATAAGGAGGAGATACATAATGAGAACAATGAAGCTTGGAACTAGTTCATTGGAAGTACCGGTGGTTGCTGTCGGTTGCATGCGAATTAATTCGTTAGAAAAAGCGCAAGCTGAGAGCTTTGTCCAAACTGTACTGGAAGAAGGTGCAAACTTTTTCGATCATGCTGATATTTATGGTGGTGGAACATGCGAGGAAATATTTGCTGATGCCATCCACATGAACGATGATATTCGTGAAAATATTATCCTGCAATCCAAGTGCGGCATTCGAAAAGGAATGTTCGACTTTTCCAAAGAACATATTTTGGAGTCAGTGGATGGAAGCTGAAGCGTCTAAAAACTGATTATCTTGACATATTGCTTCTTCATCGTCCAGATACGTTGGTAGAACCAGAAGAGGTTGCAGAGGCTTTCGATATTCTTGAACGTTCAGGGAAAGTCCGTCACTTTGGTGTTTCGAATCAGAATCCGATGCAGATGCAGCTGCTGAAGAAATATGTGAAACAGCCAATCGTTGCAAACCAGCTGCAATTAAGCATTACTAACTCTACTATGATTTCCAGTGGATTCAATGTGAATATGGAAAATGAAGCTGCGGTGAACAGAGACGGAAGTGTCCTTGACTTTTGCAGACTGAACAATATTACAATTCAGCCTTGGTCTCCATTCCAGTACGGGTTCTTTGAAGGCGTTTTCCTTGGAAACGACAAGTTCCCGGAATTGAACCAAAAAATTGATGAAATCGCTGAAAAGTACGAAGTTAGCAACACGACGATTGCCATCGCTTGGCTGTTACGCCATCCTGCAAAGATGCAACCGGTAACAGGTACAATGAATGAAGGAAGGATAAAGGATTGCTGTAGAGCAAGCAATGTTCATCTTTCCCGCGAGGAATGGTATTCGATTTACCGTGCTGCAGGAAATGTACTTCCTTAAACGCGCATTTACATACTTGATATAACTAGGAAATAGCAGACCTTCACAGCAATTTATAATAAAGCACCCTCCAGTCTTTATTCGACATAAGGGTGCTTTTATTTTGGTGAAATACTTCGTGATCCTAGTAGTCATTGGACTCCTTCTCCCCATCGTTACCTCTAGGTAAGTTAGTAACCTACAGTGTATCTAGTTTAAAAGAATTCACTACTTACATTCATAGTTGTACTTTTATACAATTAAGATGAGATCTTGAATAGGAGGAATGTTGCTTGAGTATTCAACAAATTACTGACTATACGGTATTAAACAATGGAGTACGTATGCCATGGCTAGGACTTGGTGTTTTTCAAATGGAGGATGGGGATGAAGTCATTCATTCTGTTAGACATGCTCTAGAGGCCGGTTATCGCTTAATCGATACTGCTGCAGGCTACCGCAATGAGATCGGAGTGGGCACCGCAATTAAGCAAAGTGGAATCCCACGGGAAGAGTTATTCATCACAACAAAGCTAGCTAACTCGGATCAAGGCTACTAGTCCACCCTGCGTGCGTTTGAGGAAAGCCGTCGCAAATTGGACCTTGAATATGTAGACCTATATCTAATTCATTGGCCAGGAAAAGATAAGTTCAAGGAAACCTGGAAAGCATTTGAAAAATTACAAAAAGACGGCTATGTTCGTGCCATTGGTGTTAGTAACTTCAAGATTCATCATTTGGAAACGCTTAAGGAAGACAGCGATACGATTCCAGCTGTGAATCAAGTGGAATTCCATCCTCTGCTCAACCAGCAGAAGCTTCTTCAATATTGTAAGAATCAAGGAATTCAGTTGGAAGCCTGGACACCAATCATGAAAGGAAATCTAGACCTTCCGCAGCTTACCGAGCTCGCTGATAAGCATGGCAAAACGCCTGCACAGATTGTCCTGCGTTGGGATCTTCAGCATGGGATTGTTACCATACCAAAATCAGTTCGTAAAGAACGTATTCTCGAAAATGCGAATATCTTCGACTTTTCTCTTTCGGAAGAAGATATGAAATCAATCGATCAAATGAACAAAGATTATCGTTTCGGTCCAGATCCGGACGAGCTTCTGTTTTAAAATACTAACAAACAAAATGGCAATCTAGAACGTTTTTTGGAAGTTCGGATTGCCATTTTTTCTTGTAAGTTATCAGAACTCTTAGCTACTCTGTTAAAACCATTTCCTTTAGAGTGTGAAATGCATTTCTGGCAACTAGCTCCTTCTTTTCACTTTCCTCACCTGTAATTTCTAACATATTGAATATGTCCCTATATTTTCGAATTACTAGTATATCGGAATACAATTTTATACTCTTTTTCTCAATCTCTTCTAACGGTCGAATGAATTCATAGCCTTCAAGAACTTTACTATACACTGTTTGCGGGAAACTTAACCGAATGACTGCTAAATCATGCAGTCTATATCCATAGCCACAGTGGTCAAAATCAAATAGAGTAAAACCATTCTGATCACTATAATGAAAATTCGACGGATTTGGGTCTCCGTGAACAATCCCATAAGTAGAATTATTAATAGGATATCGTTCATTCTTTCTAAAAGCATTTTAGAATAACTAGTGAAAAAAAGAAAGATTTCCTAACCCAAATAAACGAGCATTTTTTTCAATATGCTCCAATGGTTCCTCAATAAGCGTTCGAGTATCTAGACGATATCGTGAATAGTTACTTTTATAATCAGATGTGGACTTATGTAATACAGCAATGATTTCACTTATTTTCATTGATTGACTGGCTGTAAGATTACTTTCTATAGCAGCGCCCTTCGCATAGGAAAACAAAGCTACATATCGAGTCTCTCCGTTGAAATAAACCGTACTTAGACTGTCGGTTGTCGGTATTTTTATTTTTTATTGGTGGTATTACGGGTAAACCCTTCTTATCGAGATATTCAAGTATGCTTAGTTCAAAATGAATGTCACTGATACTATGAATATAGTTTTTGTTATTTAGGTATACCCTTCCTACAAATTGTTGAGTACCTGATCTAATTAGATAGGTATCATTAAAACTCCTCCGAAAAAACTCACAATGTATCAGTTCTGGGAAACTATACCATGCCCTTTTCCTTGCTTATTCTGGATAGCGAGTGCTTTTTCGATATAATCCGTTGCTTTCTCTAGGTCATTATGTTCTAAATAGGCTTCCGCTAGGCTATTCATAACGTACACTGTATATGGATGGTCTTTTCCAAAATTCTTTGTATAATTTTCTACCGTGATGGTAAATAGTTCAATGGATTTCTGGTAATCTCTTTTCTTTACAAACAAGGTAGCTTGCGTCGCTTTAAATTTGCTAACAAAATGATGATCCTTTCCTAATAAAGGCTCTGCAATTTGTAAGGATTCCTCGATATACGATTCCGCGAGGTCATATTCTCCTAAGATAATATAGGTTAACGCAAGATCATCCATCGCTATCGTGGTTTCAAAATGCTTCGGACCTAATACTTTTTTCCGAATATCATGAGCCTCTAGCAAATAGGCTTTTGCTTCCTTGTATCTTCCAATATATCGTAGCATTAATCCAATGTAATTTTTACTTTTGGCTGTATCAACATGGAACTCCCCTACTGTTTCTTGTTGCATTTCAATTGCTAACATAAAATACTGCTCTGCCTTTTTGTATTGGCCAATACTATCATATAAATTTGCCAAGTTGAATGTACAATCAGCAGTTGTTTTATGATACTTTCCAAAGTGAGCAAGTGCAATCTGTTCCCTTTTAATTTAAATATAGGGGTGATATCAATAAATAATATATTTGAAAATCCTAAGGAAATACGTTTATTAGAAGATAAGCTGTATCATTTAGAATTAAATGGCTGGCTAGAAAATGAGTTTTTAGCTTGGGAATGGTGGATACTAGTCGTTTTTTTAGTTGTGCCTTGGGTTAT
>Ga0182742_1003926_pt1 | contig 13971 bp, 12 predicted proteins | sample eDN5th37CBELigMG_FD_128880 | JGI IMG/M metagenome (GOLD analysis project Ga0182742, IMG submission 128880) | Enriched Miracle-Growth compost microbial communities from Emeryville, California, USA - eDNA 5th pass 37_C BE-Lig MG (version 2)... ... | reverse complement strand
GATAGCCGAATGTCTTGCGCATGGTATGCGTCCCTATGTCCGGACGATCCAGCGCTTCTGCGGCCTTATTCAGCGATCTGTATGCTTGCGTCGTGCTTATGTGGCCGTCGCCTTTACGAGAAGGGAACAACCAATCTGTGTCTTCCATATCTGCGCAATATTTAATGATCTCGTCCTGAATCGCGGCCAGATAGATTCTACGCGCCTTACCTATCTTTTCTTCGACGATCATGGCCGTACTTTTCCCGCGAATGTCGCCAACCTTCAGCTTCACAATGTCTGAAGCACGCAATCCCGTGTTAATGCCGATCGTGAACATAAATAGATCACGCTGGCTCGCGAATCGCTTCAACGCCCACCTAAATTCCGCTATCTCATCAGCTGTCCGCAGCGGCTGCACATTGTACGTTTTTTCCTGCGTTTTCTTCCTCATTTAGATCACCCTTTCAAATGTATCGTTATGTATATAAGTGTATGTTTTCATACATTCAAAATATCATATCGCTAATAATTCAGCAATCATGCGGAATTGAATGTATGAAAATAGATAGATTCGTACATTCATAAGATCCAATCGCAATGAATGATCCATTCAAAGGGGGTCTAGGTTTTCCAGCCACACCCGTGCTGAACGCTTTGGCCGATATTATTTAAATCTTGCGCGAGCCATACGCAAGCGAACGTTGGGAATTGTTCCATTCGTAACCTTTTATCACAGATAAAATCGCTGCTTATCTGCGCCGCAGCGCCATTTTTCGAGAATAATTCACAGTTACACTGTCGGAATTATACCTTCCATGATCCGCAGTATTTAGCTGTTAGCATTACAGCGGCGGCTTTTCGAGTATATCATTTTGAGGGATTAACGCCGACCGTTGTTTTTTCTTCCGTCACTCAATTTCCTTTTAATGGATAAAATATTACATTTAAATTACAAACGAAGTGGACTAGTCAAAACGATCCTTTTTTTAAGCCACATGGTTTGAAGAAGATAAGCGTTCATTTGCGCCAATAAACGATTATATAAACGCTGTTAAGCGTGAAGACAAGCTTCAAAGATATTGCTTAACACTGCGTGTTAATCAATGAAAATAAATACTTACTTTCTTTCATAATTAATCGCAAGATTAATTGTGAACATATTTTAATTCACTTTAATGGTTAATAAGCCGCGCGGCCGATCTACATAAATATTGCGATAAAAATATTAAAAAGAGGTCAAGATGATGGCTGTTTTATACCACAGAAGACGACGAAGGAATGTCGGCCTTCGTTCCCCTATAGTGGTTTTTCGCAGAAAGGCGACTAGCTGAACATATGCTGGTCGCTATTTTTTTGCGGATGGTTGACGCAAAAGGGGCGAAAAAAGGGAGGAATTCGAAATGGAACAATCAAAACAAGGAATCACGCTGACTACTAGTGATATTTTGCTAGTCCGCAAAGCACATCGCCTGACTTTGAATGAGTTCTGCGACGTGACAGGCGTTAGCTATTCTACGATATCTAAAATCGAACAGAGACGCCGTTCAGTAAGCCAGAAGACATCACAAAAGGTTTGCGCGGCATTCGAAATCACGCAGGACAAGCTGGACAAGATTCGAGAATTCTATCAGACTTTTTCAGCTTAAAGGGTTGTGAATTCTGCGATCAATACGAACAGGGGGATGCATCATGACAACAACATCGACAAAGCGCTGCTATATTTGCGGCATGTATAAGGAATTGACGGCATTCGCGCCGAACGCAGCAAAGGCTGATGGCCTGCGAGATGAGTGCCAGCCTTGTCGCAGCATTGAAAACAGAGTGAAAAACGCCAGATACCGCGCGCAGACAGCCGGGGCTGCTGCGGATCTAACGATTCGCCAGCTGCGCGATCTAATGTATTTGTTCACTAGCTGCTTATACTGCGGAAAGGATCTGGAAGATCTGCCAGCCGCTGCCGTTCAGGTCGATCATGTCGTGCCGCTTGTGCGCGGCGGCTCATCATCCAGCGGCAATCTGGTACTGTGTTGCGCTACATGCAATTCCAGGAAGGGCAATAAGCCTGCAGGACTGTTTGCAGAATCCAGGACGCCGTTAATCCGCTATATGGCGATGGAGAGCGGGATCAGTCGCGAAGAAGCGGCCGCCATTCTGCTGACAGACGCACTGGAATATTCCAACATTGAATCAGCCGAACAAATCGCAGCTACCGCCGTGGTCTTGGACGGTTTTGGAATCAGCTACGACATGCCAATTGATCTGTTAGTGGACGCAATCCAGCACTACTTTATGAACAGATTCGGCCTGCAGATCGACGATCCAGAAGACATTGCGGCAATCCACCAGGCTGTCCAGCTGCTGAAGGAATTCATGACGCAGCCGGAGGGCAGCAACTAATGAAGCCTGTCAAATTAATGCTGAACGTAGCAGTCAAGCGTTGCGGCATTTATGTTGGGAACTGGTCAGTTGAAGATATGGACGGACAGATCCTGGCAGCGGATCAAGTCGAATTCCGCCGCCAGCCGATCCATATTGTCACTTCACAGTTGGCCCGTCCTATGTGGGCGTATCTTCGCAAGCATGAAAATCTAGCGCCAATCAGCCTGGAATCAGACGTTCATCAATACCTGCGCCAGCCGAATAGCGTCCGCCAGCGCGTGAAGCAGGCCATTGAATCGGGGCTGTTTACTGTAAACCTGGGGCGTCTGGAAGCCGAGCCGATTGGCGGATCAGATGAAGACGAATAAAAAACAAAAGGGGTCGATTTATAAATGGCAAAGATACCGGCAAGGTCATTACGTTACTATATCAAGCGCTTATTCCACGATCAGGGGAACGCTTATCATGACGGTGCAATCTACGAACTGACGCCGCAGCAGGCGCAGACATTTGCAGAGTACGTCGAGAATGTCTCCTTTCCGGCGCTGGAGAAAATCGAGTTGGATATTGATCAGGCTGTTCAGGACTACAGGAAACAGCGCGATGATATCCGCACGTCCAGCCGCTATGATTCAAACGAATCGGAGCGGGCGTATCAGTTGCAGCAGCTGCGCCAGGATCTGGACGAAAAGATTCATGATCTATCTGCGAAGTATAACGAAGCCGTGCAGCTCACACGCGCCGATCTGGCGAAGCGCAGCGCAGAGATCGACACCACGGACGAAGCGCGTAGCCGTGCCAGGGAGATTGTCGACATGGCAGCCGTCCAGCTGTCGTTCACTAGCAACCAGGCGGACGTGCTGCGGTTATTGGATGCGCAGCTGGATCAACAAGACGCCGATGTAAAGACTGCGGTGGGGTTACAATTTGCAAAGCTGCTGCCAGCGATCAAGGACGACACGGCCAGGGAAGCAGCGGGCGCCGTTTACAGCCAGCTGGAATCCGCAGGAATGCGAGACTTCAAGTCTAAAATGCACTATCTGGACATCTTGACGCGCGATCACAGTCCAACTGCTGCATATAACCAGATGAAGCTGATCGAGTTGCGACAGGGCGGTGAGCAGCGATGAACAGAAGCCATCTGCTGCCATTAAATCTGCAACTCTTTGCCCAGGATCCGCAGGAACCGCCAGAACCGCCAGCCGATCCGCCAGCTGATCCGCCACCATTGGATCAAGACGAGCGCCAGGAACTGATTCAGCTGCGCAAGACAGCGGCGATCCATGCGGCGGGAATCAGTGAACCGCAGGACGTCGCTAACTTGCAGACGCACCTGGAAGGGCTGGAGACAGCTGCGGACATCAGCGGCAAGATCAACGCAATCCTGGCTGATTTGAAGCTGGCCAGATTCCAGCAGGCCGGTGATCCGAATCCTGGCAATCATATGCGCCGTGATCCGGAACCTGTGAATCATTATGAGAACGGGCGCAAGCTGTTTCATCAGATTCAGAACAGACATAAACGAATATAAATGAAAAACTGCCTGGGCGGAACGCCTGGGCGCCATTTTTTGGCAGGAATGTAGAATGAAGATATCGAACACTTAAATAATACGAGAATAAATATTACATGCAGAATTTGTTGAAAGGAATGTTTTCATGAGTAAATTAGGAAGAGTTGAAGTAAACAGCGTTGTTTCATACATAGGAGTGCATGGAGGTTATTTGGGAAATTTTTCATATGCTTCTCATGCTGATTTTTATCCCAGTTATTGTGGTTTAGATATTAATCCGAACGAATATGCAGGAACCACAAGAGAACGGTTTATAAAAATATTATCAGAATCCAGTTCGGATGATCAGTTGAAGATACTTTCAGGGGTTCTTGAAAAGTATCCATTAGATTATTTTGAAGATTTGCTTCAAAATGAGGTATTTACATTGAAAGAATATAAAGTTAAAGAAAAATTGCATGAGAAAATAACTCAATGGATCACACAACTTAGTGGAGATGTAATAGAACAAGGTGAGTTAAAACATGATATTGAGTTTGTAAAAGATGTATTGCAGCAGGCAGATATTCTAATTGCAAATCATTCTTACAGTAGTGCCGTTGATCGTGCTCACACAGCAATACACGGTTACTTAAAAGCATTGTGTGATGAACAAGGTTTCACATTTGGTGAACAGAATGTAAAGATTCAAGATATGTGGGGGAAATTAAAGACAGACCACCCAAGTTTCAATATTGAGGTTAGAGAACATCAAAGACCAATCAATCAAACTGTAAACGCCATTGGAAAGTTTCTTGAAAACATGAATGACATTAGGAATAAACATGGTTTCGCTCACCCAAACGAAGACATCATAGAAGAAAAGGAAGCAAGATTTATTATTAATCTATCGAGAGTTTTATTGTTTTACATAGACAGTAAAACCAGCGAATAAATTAATAGTTTGTAATTGACTTATGCGTCTTGCGATAGTATATACTATATAAGTAATACAAAAAACGGTCAGTTGACCGAGCAATGACCGATTCAACGGACGTGCTAAAGCGCAGTATGACGGGATTTCTATAACGTATCAATTTTAGTCGGTCGGGAGTTCGAATCTCTCCTGGGACGCCATTACACTACATATTGACTCACCTTGTCTAAGGTGAGTTTTTTTGCGTTCTTTTTAATGGCTTTTCTCAAACTTTTGAAGAAAAAAGTTTGACTGAATGAGCTATGAGATCCGATATGAGAAAAAGCCTACAAACTCAAAACGTATGAAATGACTCAATTGCGCAAAAATCGGTTTTTAGATTTTAACAACTATTTTTACGAAACATCCTATCAAAAACAGCCTTTTTAATTAAACATAATATCTCCGAGCGACCTCTCACTTTCATTTGCGATTCAAGTTTTTTATATCGAACCCTGTATTGGCCTAAAGTACTAATCAGGAAACCAAAAATTTTTGAAAAGAAATTCAAAACAGAAAAATGTGAAGAAACCAACATTGGAAGCGGATACAATAAAAACAATAAAAAGAATTGTCTAAAATTTTTCATAAAACCCGTTGACGCCGGGGGAAAATGAGCGTAAGATAGTCCTCAATTAAATGATTTTCTTAGTCAGATTATCTACCAAACGGGCAAGAAATCTAAAAGGAAAAATCGTATATTTAATCTCAAGGTGAAATGTCAGAATTTTTGCACCTTTAGTTTTTAATTGTTTAAAGCGTTTATTTGGAAAAAGGAGATGTATTTCGGTGCCCGATCAATGGATTTATTTAAACGGTGAATTCGTCACGAAAGAAAATGCAAAAATTTCCGTTTATGACCATGGGTTCCTATATGGAGATGGCGTGTTCGAGGGGATTCGAGTATATGCTGGGAACATTTTTAGAATGGAAGAGCATATGGATCGTCTTTACCGCTCTGCCAAATCCATCATGCTGGAAATTCCTCATAGTCAAGAAGAGTTGACAAACTTAATTGCAAAAACGGTTGAAAAAAACAAGCTTGAAAATGCTTATATTCGAGCAGTTGTCTCGAGAGGCACAGGGGATTTAGGGTTAGATCCAAATAATTGTACTCGTGCGAATGTCGTCATTATCGTCGAGCCACTATCAATTTTCCCTAAAGAACTATATGAAACAGGACTTGAAATTGTGACTGTCGCAACAAGAAGAAATCGTCCAGATGTATTGAGTCCTAAAGTGAAATCATTAAACTACTTAAATAACATTTTAGTTAAAATCGAAGCGCGACTAGCAAATGTCAATGAAGCTTTAATGCTAAATGACCAAGGTTATGTTGCAGAAGGTTCGGCTGATAACGTGTTTATCGTGAAGGGGGATACATTCTATACACCACCTGGTTATATCGGTGCCTTAGAAGGCATTACCAGGAACGCAGTAATGGATATTGCGAAGGAGTTAGGATATGAACTGAAAGAAGAACCTTTCACACGACACGATGTCTATACAGCTGATGAAGTATTTTTAACTGGGACAGCCGCTGAGGTTATTGCTGTTGTAAAAGTAGATGGCAGAGTCATTGGCGATGGCAAACCAGGTGTTCATACAAATAAAGTACTCGAACAATTCAGAAAGAAAGTCATATCTGAGGGAGTTAAAGTATACTCCTTAAAAGCAGAACCAAATGTTAGTTGAATAAGAAAAAGTGTGGACGAGGACAAGTAATTCTATGCAGACCATCAACAGAGAGCCGGGGTAGCTGTGAACCGGTGTTGGGGCTTAGGATGAACTCACCTCGGAGCGCCGGTTTGAAAGGTCTCCCTAGTAAAGCCGGTCGGGTGTCAGCCACCCGTTATCAAAACGGACTATACATAGTCCTAGAGTGCACGTAGATGGTCAGTTTCTACGTGAATGAGGGTGGTACCGTGGAATTGGTGATCAAATAGCCTTTTTCATCCCTTTGCCTGACGATTAGCGCGGGCATTTGGTGATGGAAATGGCTATTTTTTTATTGTAAAAAAATAGAAAGTGTTTAAATGATAGGAGGCTGGAACGAATGCTGCAAGAAGCCGCTTTTACAAAAGTAAAAGCTGAAAAAAAGACTGTTACTGGCGCGGATCTTTTGCTGGAAGCTTTAAAAAAGGAAGAAGTAGAAGTCATTTTTGGATACCCAGGAGGAGCTGTCCTACCGATTTACGATAAAATTTACGATTGCGATATCCTCCATGTTCTTCCTCGCCATGAACAAGGTGGAATTCATGCAGCTGAAGGGTATGCAAGAATCAGTGGGAAAGCCGGAGTAGTGATTGCAACTTCAGGACCAGGAGCAACAAATATTGTAACAGGATTAGCGGATGCAATGATGGACTCCTTGCCATTGGTTGTCTTTACCGGGCAAGTTGCGACTGGAGTAATTGGAACGGATGCTTTCCAAGAAGCAGATATTTTAGGGATTACAACCCCAATCACAAAGTATAATCTGCAAGTTCGCAATATTGAGGATATTCCAAGACTCATCAAAGAAGCTTTCCATATTGCAACAACAGGTCGTCCAGGTCCAGTTCTCATCGACTTTCCAAAAGATATTGCATCAGGAATGATTGAACCACCTGCAGAAGAGGAAATCTCTTTACCTGGTTACCAGCCAACGATTGAGCCAAACTACTTGCAAATTCGCAAGTTAACAGAAGCGGTAAGTAGTGCAAAACGTCCAGTGATTCTAGCGGGTGCGGGAATACTTTTCTCGAAAGCATCTGAGTTATTGCGTGAGTATGTTGAACAACAACAAATTCCAGTTGTTCATACTCTTCTCGGTTTAGGTGGTTTCCCAGCCGACCATCCGTTATTCTTCGGTTTAGCTGGTATGCACGGTTGTTATACAGCAAATATGGCATTGTCTGAATGTGATTTGCTTATCAACATTGGAGCTCGATTCGATGACCGGTTAACAGGAAACTTGAAGCACTTTGCTCCAAAAGCAACGGTTGCTCATATCGATATCGATCCAGCTGAGATTGGCAAAAATGTACCAACTGAGATTCCAGTCGTAGGCGATGCAAAAGTAGCGCTCAGCATGTTGGTCAAACAAGAAGGCAAACCGCCTGAGAATAGTGAATGGATTCAAACGTTAGAAAGCTGGCAAAAAGAAAATCCTTATTGGTATGAAAATTCAAATGCACCGCTAAAGCCACAGCGGGTTACTGAAATGCTGTTCGAAGAAACAAACGGTGAAGGAATTGTGGTTACTGATGTAGGTCAGCATCAAATGTGGGCGGCGCAGTATTATCAATTCAAGAATCCGGACCGTTGGGTGACATCAGGTGGGCTTGGTACCATGGGATTTGGACTTCCAGCTGCGATTGGCGCTCAGCTTGCGGATCGATCCGCAACAGTTGTGGCAATCCTTGGAGATGCAGGTTTCCAAATGTCTACTCAAGAACTAGCGGTCATTCGCGAGATGAATTTACCGATCAAAATCGCTATCTACAATAATCGCTCGTTAGGAATGGTTCGACAGTGGCAAGAAATTTTCTATCAAGAAAGATATTCTCATAGTAAAATTCCGTCTCAGCCATCTTTTGTAAAACTAGCAGATGCATATGGAATTAAGGGATATGAAATCACTTCCGAACAAGAAGCAGAAACCATTTTAAAAGAAGTGATGAATAATAACGAACCTGTCCTGCTAGATTTTAGAGTGGCAGAAGGCGAAAACGTTTATCCAATGATTGCTCCTGGAAAAGGGCTACACGAAATGGTAGGGGTGAAAAAATGAGACGAATCATTACTCTAACCGTACTCAATCGACCGGGTGTCCTTAACCGTATTACCAACTTATTTTCCAAGCGGAATTATAATATTGAAAGCATTTCGGTCGGGCATACGGAACAAGAAGGAGTATCTCGAATCACTTGTGTTGTCAATGTAGACAATGACAGGATCATCGAGCAAATTACGAAACAATTAAACAAACAAATCGATGTGTTAAAAGTAGCAGATATTAGCGATCAAGCGGTTGTGTCTCGAGAACTTGCGTTAATCAAGGTACAATCAACACCGCAAAACCGCAGTGAAATTTACGCACTGATCGAACCGTTCCGTGCATCTGTCATTGATGTTGGGAAGGAAAGCTTAATCATCCAGATTACTGGAGAATCCGAGAAGCTAGAAGCGTTTATTGAGTTAATTAAGCCATACGGCATCAAAGAATTAGCGCGAACAGGAACAACGGCTTTCCCTAGAAGCAGCCAACGTTCAAAACAACAAACTAATTTTTCAATTGTATAAGCAATAGCTATCAAACTATAAATATAAAACTAAACGATAAAAATAAAGGGAGAGATTTTAAATGGCAAAAATGTACTATAACGGAGACGCAAACCCACAGTATTTACAAGGAAAGAAAGTAGCAGTTATCGGATACGGATCTCAAGGTCATGCTCATTCTCAAAACCTTCGTGATAGCGGTGTTGAAGTAATCATTGGGTTACGTAAAGGACGTTCTTGGGATCAAGCAGTTGAAGATGGTTTCCAAGTATACTCTGTAGCTGAAGCAACAGCTCAAGCAGATGTAGTGATGGTCCTACTTCCAGATGAACTTCAAACAGCGGTTTACAAAAGTGAAATTGAACCAAATCTAACGAATCAAGCTCTAATGTTCGCTCACGGCTTCAACATTCATTTCAACCAAATCGTTGCACCGAAAGAATGTGACGTTTTACTTGTGGCACCTAAAGGTCCTGGACACCTAGTAAGAAGAGTTTACACTGAAGGCGCTGGCGTACCTGCTCTATTCGCTATCTATCAAGATGTAACTGGAGAAGCAAAAGAATTAGCTCTTTCTTACGCATATGGAATTGGAGCGCTACGTGCTGGTGCACTTGAAACAACTTTTAAAGAAGAAACTGAAACAGATCTTTTCGGAGAGCAAGCCGTTCTTTGTGGAGGGGTTTCAGCTCTAGTAAAAGCAGGTTTTGAAACGTTAACAGAAGCTGGTTATCAGCCAGAACTTGCATACTTTGAGTGTCTACATGAATTGAAATTGATTGTTGACCTAATGTACGAAGGTGGACTTGAAAACATGCGTTATTCCATCTCTGACACTGCACAGTGGGGAGATTTTGTCAGCGGACCGCGTGTCGTAACTGAAGCGACTAAAGCGGAAATGAAAGAAGTGTTAAAAGATATCCAAGAAGGCCGTTTTGCAAAAGGATGGATCCTTGAAAACCAAGCAAATCGTCCAGAATTCAATGCAATCAATGAAAGAGAAAAGCAGCATCCAATCGAAGTGGTTGGTCGTGAGCTAAGAGCGATGATGCCGTTTGTAAATCAAGGTAAAAAGAAGGAAGTGGCAGCAGTTGCAAAAGGTTAAGATTTTTGACACGACGCTAAGAGACGGGGAACAGTCTGCTGGTGTTAATCTGAATAAATCTGAAAAGTTAGAGATAGCTAAACAGCTGGAAAGATTAAATGTTGACATTATTGAAGCAGGCTTTCCAGCTGCTTCTCCTGGAGACCTAGCTTCGGTTAAAGAAATTGCCAAAACCATTAAAGGTGCTTCTGTAACAGGGCTTGCTCGAGCGGTAATTTCTGATATTGATGCGGCATGGGAAGCGTTAAAGGACGGCGCTGAGCCAAGATTGCATACGTTTATTGCGACTTCACCAATTCACCGTGAGTTTAAGCTAAAGCAAACGAAAGAACAGGTTGTAGAAACGGCAGTCCAAACTGTTAAGTATGCAGCTTCCAAGTTCTCGGTTGTGCAATGGTCTGCTGAAGATGCAACGCGTACAGAGCTACCATTTTTAGCAGAAATTATTGAAGAAGTGATCAAAGCTGGAGCGCGCGTGATCAACATCCCGGATACAGTTGGTTATACAACTCCTGAAGAGTATGGTGCGATCTTTGATTACTTGTTTGAACATGTTCCTTCTATTGGAAAAGTTGAATTATCGACGCATTGTCATGACGATTTAGGGCTTGCAGTTTCAAACTCACTTGCAGCCGTTCGTCATGGTGCAAGACAAGTGGAAGGAACAATTAACGGAATTGGTGAGCGTGCAGGGAATACTTCACTAGAAGAATTAGCGGTGGCGCTTCACATCCGTAAAGATCACTATAATTTAGAAACGAGATTGAACCTACAAGAAATTAGTCGTTCTTCAAGTCTTATTTCCAAATTGACTGGGATGCCAGTACCGCCAAACAAAGCGGTGGTTGGACGTAATGCGTTCGCACATGAATCTGGTATTCACCAAGATGGCGTGTTAAAAGAAAAGACGACTTATGAAATCATCTCACCTGAATTAGTAGGGGTTCAAAATAATTCTTTAGTTCTTGGAAAGCACTCTGGTCGTCACGCATTCCGTAATCGTCTACAAGAACTAGGTCTTTCTATACCTGAAGAAGATATTAAACCGTTGTTTGCTGTATTTAAAGACATGGCAGATCGTAAAAAAGAAATGACAGATGATGACTTGGTTGCGATTGTCCTTGAAGAGAAACTTTCAAATGACGATAGTTTCTATCATTTAAAGTCAATCCAAGTTCAATATGGAACCAATCAAGTTCCAACTGCAACAGTGATTCTATCGGGTGAAAATAATGAAGAGATTCAAGAAGCCGCTACTGGAGCGGGTAGTATTGAAGCTTTATACAACACATTAGAAAAATGTATGGATGAACATATTGATCTATTGGATTATCGAATTCAATCGGTCGGAGCAGGACGTGATGCCCTTGCTCAGGTTTATGTGAAAATGAAATATGCAGGCAAAGAAACAACAGGTCGTGGGCTTGCCCAAGACGTTCTCGAAGCTTCGGCAAAAGCCTATTTAAATGCTGTCAACCGTGTTCTTTATATGAGAGAAAATGCGGCTGAACCAGTTGTGAACGGGTAAATTTTTTACGGTGCTCTTTTCTTAGAAGAATAGTGGATTTTTAGATTAAAGGCTGTGTTAACGATACATGTTGATTCCAAGCAAGTTGGTTGGAGCAGAAATCAACAACCACGTTTAACACAGCCAATGTTAAAAAAGGTTATTAATCTTCTATAGAAAAGAGCCACATATATAAAATGATAAAAATAGCTTGCAGGTTAAAATTAGGATTGTGATTTTACTAACAAAGTTTACAAAAACAGTTTTTAATAATAATGGAGGGGAAACTCATGGAAAAGACGATCGCAGTATTGCCTGGAGATGGCATTGGGAAGGAGGTATCCCGAGGAGCAGTAAGTGTTCTTCAAGCGATTGGAGAGCGTTTCGGACATCAATTTACTTTCACTTATGGAAGCATTGGTGGGGGAGCGATTGATGCACTCGGAACACCGCTTCCTGAAGAAACCATTGAAATGTGCAAAAAGAGCGATGCTGTGCTCCTTGGAGCGGTAGGCGGTCCGAAGTGGGAAACACTTCCTGGGCACCTTCGTCCCGAGAAAGGGCTGCTTCGGATTCGGAAAGAGTTGAACCTCTATGCGAACTTAAGACCAGTCAGTTATTATCCTGCAACAGCACAGAATTCACCGCTTAGACCTGAAGTTATTGAAGGCGCTGATATGTTGGTAGTCAGAGAGCTTACAGGTGGACTTTATTTTGGAAAACCAAGTGAGCGTAGAGTTACAGATGGTGAAGACGCTGTTGTCGATACCTTATTTTATAAAAAATCAGAGATCGAACGGATCATTCGTTTAGCTTTCGAATTAGCGGAGAAGCGTAGCAAGAAAGTTACATCTGTGGATAAAGCAAATGTGCTTGAATCTAGTCGTGTGTGGCGTGAAACAGCTGAGGAAGTTGCTAAGGATTTCCCAGAGGTAAAACTTGAGCATATGCTTGTCGACAATGCTGCAATGCAGTTGATTAAAAATCCGAAACAATTTGATGTCCTTGTGACGGAAAATATGTTTGGCGATATTTTAAGTGACGAAGCATCAGTACTAACAGGATCATTAGGAATGCTGCCTTCTGCAAGTATTTCGGTGGAAGGTCCAAATCTATACGAGCCGATTCATGGTTCAGCTCCTGATATTGAAGGGAAAAACATTGCCAATCCAGTAGCGATGATCTTATCGGCAGCGATGATGCTTAGAACTTCATTTGGTTTAGATGAAGAAGCAGATGCAGTTGAGAACGCCGTAAAGCATGTCTTAGAATCTGGTTTAAAAACGGGCGATATTGCAGGGAAAGATCAAGCGACGGTTGGAACTCGTGAAATGATTGAAGAAATAACCGCAACAATTTTAGATAATCAAGCAATCTTAAATATTATGAATTTATATGCCTAGAAAGGGAGGGTGAAAAAATGGGAAAAACCATTATTGATAAACTTTGGGATCAACATATCGTCCATCGCGAAGAGGGGAAACCGGACCTTCTCTACATTGATTTACATTTAGTCCATGAAGTAACCTCACCCCAGGCTTTTTCAGGTTTGAGAATGAAAAATCGAAAAGTTAGAAGGCCTGATCGGACATTTGCAACAGTGGATCATAATGTACCAACTGTTAACCGATTCAACATTACCGACCCTGTTGCGAATAACCAAATGGAAACATTGAGACAAAACTGTAAGGAGTTCGGCATTACGTTAGCCGATATTAACAGTCCTGAACAGGGAATCGTCCATGTCATTGGACCAGAACTTGGGTTAACTCAACCAGGTATGACGATTGTTTGTGGAGACAGTCATACGTCTACACATGGTGCATTTGGTTCTATAGCGTTTGGGATCGGAACGAGTGAGGTTGAACATACACTTGCGACCCAAACACTTTGGCAATCCAAGCCAAAGACTTTGAAGGTTCAAGTTGACGGCAAGCTTGGAACGGGTGTACTGGCGAAAGATGTCATTCTATATGTGCTATCCAAGCATGGTGTGAATTTTGGAACAGGTCATATTATTGAATATTGTGGTGAAGTGATTCGCGATATGACCATGGAAGAACGGATGACGGTGTGTAATATGTCAATTGAAGGCGGGGCGCGTGCAGGTCTTGTGTCTCCAGATGAAACAACAATTGAATATTTACGCGGTCGTAAGTATGTTCCAAGTGGTCAAGAGTTTGAGGAAACTGCTGAAAAATGGCTAGCGCTTGCTTCTGATGAAGATGCGACTTATGACAAAGAAATTTATATTGATGCAAGTG
>Ga0182742_1003923_pt1 | contig 13978 bp, 8 predicted proteins | sample eDN5th37CBELigMG_FD_128880 | JGI IMG/M metagenome (GOLD analysis project Ga0182742, IMG submission 128880) | Enriched Miracle-Growth compost microbial communities from Emeryville, California, USA - eDNA 5th pass 37_C BE-Lig MG (version 2)... ... | reverse complement strand
CAGCATCAAACAATTGAAGACATTTCTGTTTCCAAGTATCTCGGGCCATTCTTCGCCAACTTTGCGCAACGCATAGAAGAGACGATAGCCGACGTTGCTGCCGACCATGTTCTCTTTGCTGCACGGGAAGGTCTTTTTCTTCGGAAGCTTGTGGAGGGTATCCGCTCGGCTACCGCTGTATCATCCCCGCCGCGTGAAGCCATTCTCCACTACTTCCCGTCATCACGTTTGACGAGCCTCCAGTTCGGACTAAGCAAGCGCGGAATTGGCCTGCGCGAACTTGCCGGCGCTGTATCTAATGGCGGCGCTACATTGCGTGGCCTCCTTTCTTTCATGTTGCCCTCGGAAGCCGAACTCAAAACCATCTCGGCTGATGCCGGGTTGAGCGGGCCTGACGAGTGGCTCCCCAGTCCGATTTGGGAATGGTCCCCCTTCCATAGGATCATCGATTCAATAAACGCGTCCGACGCACTGATGCGGGTTCGCAAGCAAGGTGAGCGATTTGAAGCCTTCATGATCCAGCAGGGTATCTTGGATGGCTCGACCAAGCTTCTTGTGGATCTTGGCTGGTCCGGCCAGATACAGGAAAATCTGGCGATGGGGCTTGCGGAACGCGGGTATTCAGATCGACTGGTTGGTCTTTATGCCGGAACAACCCTCAAGGCACATTGGAAGGTAACGCCGCGAAACATAGTTCGTTGGCACTTCGCCGACGTTGACAACCGCTCAGCCCTTCCGCATCCGATACTATGGTACCCCCAAATTCTGGAGAACCTCTGCAGATCTCCTCATGGAACCTGCATCGGATTTGAAGTGGGCGATAAAGGCATCGTTCGACCGGAGGTCAAGACCAGAAGGGACCCGCAAGAAGAACGAGATGACCTCCTGATCTCCAGGATGCAGATGTCCATTCTGCGTTATGCGGCAAGCTATGGCGTCCTGTGCGAGGCATACGGCCTTTCCGCGGCTTCCTTCCGCGATCTTGTGGTCCAGCTGATGTTCAAGTTTCTTGTTTTTCCGGACAAGGAAGTTGCGCGTCTCTTCTCTGGCATCTCGAACGTTTCAGATTTTGGCTCGGATGAAATTCGTCGATCCGCAGGCATGGATGGGACGGTGGGCGTTGACGACGACGCAGTTGAACATATTGCCGCCCAATCCTTGTGGCCACAAGCGGTGACAGCTGCGAGCCTCGGCTCTCGTGCCGCACTCAGGCGTGCCATGACCATCGAACGCCATCGTTGGCCGGCGCCCGACAGGCCCTTCGCGCCCGGCATGACTCTGTACAACCATCTGGCACTTGAACTGGATTTTGGTCCGGCTGCATCATCTCAGCGCAGAGAGCCGACGGAGGCTTATAAACACTACGAAACCTGGGTGTCCGAGATCTGGGATCGAGTTGCGGCGAATGGCAAGCTCTACTCTGGAATGGAGTTCCGATTCAAGGAGGCCGATCTCCCGCCCCACTTCCTGTCGCCGTCCGAATTCCTCGATATTCAGGAAATCGACCGGCAGATCTGTAGCCGGCGGTTCTTCGACAACGCCCCCCTGCCAGCCGTGGCCGATCACCCAGCCATGACTCCGACTTCCGGAAGAAGTCACAGCCCGATTATCTCGGCATTGGCCGCACTCCATTGGTATCGAAATCGACGAAGGCGGAGACAAGCTTGAAGCAGCGGGGCAACTGATCGGACACCATTGGGACGGCCTTTTCAGCGCCAATCGTTGCGTGAGCAGGCCTCACCCTCACCGAACAAGGCAAGCCCCTCGCCTACATCGCCTTTCCCAACGATGGCCACATAGACGGAACCGACAACGAAGACTCCGGCTGCGATGCAGAGACCCCCGCATAAGAAGTTATGCTCCACGGCATTGCGCCCTGCGGACGCACCGCTGTCGACCTTGCCGCTGACGATGGCCGAGGCCAGACCGCCGGCAAGCCCGGCGACAACGGATCCGATCGCATCCGCCGCTGCCGCCTTCAGGGATATCTTCAGCGCATCCTCGATGTTGCCGCCACCGATCGTGGTTTCTGCACTCAGCCGAACGGCCGCTTCCTCCACGCCGCGCTTTGCTGCAGCCGACATGTTTGCGGCAAGCGTCGCCTCGGGCGAAACCTCGGGGATCTTCAGATCGGCCACAATGTTCGTCACCAGACCTGCAGAAACCATGCTGGTAGCCAACGAACGCAGATTGGCCGACGACCCAAGCTCTTTCAGCGCCCCACCGATATCACCCTTGTTGTTGGCAAGTGCGACGGCGCTTTTGCTGATCAGAGACCTCACACCGGCGCTGATCGCCGCTTCCATGGATGCGTTGCCAGCGAGGCCCAATGCTCCCGAAGCCGCCCCGCTCATGTTGGAAGCGATGCCCGTCGCCGGCCCCGTCACCACCGCTGCAAGCAGGGTCACCAGGGCTGCACCGGCTTCCGTCAGTCCTTGAGACTTGAAATCCCAGCTCTGGAACTGCTCCTCGACGGCACGCCAGTCCACCTTGCCCTCAAGGGCAAAAAGGGCATGACCCTATAAGCCATGCCCTGGGGTTACTAAGCGCTACCCAATCAAGAAAACACCAGTTCGCCCGTCTCGGGATGAACCCAGCCAATTTGCGGACACGCGGTACTATACCAGTAGTCATTGAGGACCAAATCGTCCTCGTGAACCGCATCTGCCGGAAATGTCTTCCTCATGTACTCGATCATGATTCTTGGATCTTCATCCCAGATTCGGTCATCACCGTCCTGAACTCGCCGCTTGATGCTCTCCCTGCGCCGGCCGTCTGAGTATCTTGAAATATCGAGAGGCGGGATGAGAACAACTCTACCCTCGCTCAGCAAACGCTCAAGAATCTGAAAGAACAATTCCTTCTGTTCATCAAAACGCAAAAGTGGATACTGTGGATCATACGGTGGCGTAACAGTACTGAAAAGGCCATTTATCCAAGAGCCGAAAGGTCCCCGACTTAGATCGGAACAGCGAAAAACCAACTCTTCTAACAAGTCACTTGAGGACTTCATTTGAATTTGAGCTCCATTGCATCACCCGAAGGCGAAAGTTTCTTAGGAACATCAATTGTCCATTTTGCCCCTGAAGTTTCAGAGCTTGTCGAGATGTTCCTGAGGTTGAAATTCCCATCTTTAGTATTGACCACGTAGTTAATACCCTCTTTGCTCGGCTGGCCGTTCTTACCTTCAATCTCAATACGCTTTGGGCTAGGCAATGGCTGCCCTGTCAGCTCAGTAAAATACTGCTTCACCTGCGCGTCGGACAAGCCTTCATAGGTTCTGGCGATGCCAGTGCGATGGACTGGCTTGTAATCCTGACCACCGACGTGCAACGTCACATCGTTTCCACCAGCGAAGATCTCCTTCAGCTCACGATGGCGCGAATTGCGCGTGGTGTAGGCGTTGACCTGACGATAGATCTCGACTGCGGCCACACTGGGCAGGACATAGGCAGTCGGCGGCGGGCCTTTTGATTCTGGGTTGTTGTCCGGCTTTTTTCCTCAAGGGTGGGGGCCGCCATTGTGACCAATCCCGGGAGTTTCATCGTCTGACCGAATAGCCCAAACGACTGCCATACCTGCCACAACAGCGGCAGTGGCGCAGATTGGCCTGTAGCGACGCACTCGGCAGCCCCCGACTGCGACTGCAATCAATCCGCCATTGTTATGCTCCACGGCATTGCGACCTGCGGACGCGCCGCTGTCGACCTTGCCGCTGACGATCGCCGTGGCCTGACCGCCGGCAAGCGCGGCGACGTCGATGCGCTTTTGTCTGAAGTCGGCGATTTCCTTTTTTAGCTTCTGGGTTTCCCTGGCGATCTGCTCTGGCGTTGCAGCGCTGTCCAGTCCGCGCAGCACAACAAGTTTATCCTTGGTCCAGTCTGCCGCGAGCTCCGCAGTGAGAGCTCCCGCCGCCCCGCCGGCGCAGTCGCTCTGAACGACGCCACCGACCACACAGCCCAGCCCCGCATGGGCAATCAGCTGGGCCGCCGCTCGCCTGCGCAGCAGCCGTCTTCAAGGCATCATCAAGATCACGGATGCTGCCCCGTGTGAAGGCAAGGTTCCACCACGCGACGCGGCGTGGCAGCGCAGTTTTACAGCACCAGCGGCATTGGACAACGGAAGGGAGCAATCAAGGTTTGGCGGCGGTTTGTTGCCCTTTTAAGGTGTTCACCTACTCTGGCCATTGCGCCCCTTCCTGAAACCGCTTTAGCCAATACTCACGTATTTGCGGATCATAGAGCCGATCAAATTCTTTCGTCAGAGATGTCAACCTCCGTCCAAGATCCAATTTCCGCGTGAATACAGCGACTGCCAAGATGCCTTGAATTCCATACAATTCATCGAACGCTTTTTCTGCTTCTGAGACATTTTCGCATTTCGCAATTTCTTTTATTAGATCGCCTGAAATACGCTCGTAGTAAGCAGCACACTGTTTGATTTTTGATATCGCCCTGTCAAACTCCGAAATTCCTTCGTCAAACAGCTTATCAACGCTATTTCTATCCATTCTGTTCTTGTCCTCAGCGAATTGGCTGCACATGACCAACTTGGCCGGTAGTCGGATTATAGATCATTTCCATGCCAGCACCCTCATACCGAAAATAGCCCGGCGCCCCCCGTGGATCTGGCGTAATTGTTGGTTGGCTGTCTAGTATATTCCGAGCCTGCAAGAAAGGAGCAGGACGTCCTTCTTTCCATAGACGCTCATAATAGGACTTACTAAATTTGAAGCCGTCAGCACTATAGAAATCTCCATCAAAGGCTATAGCTCGCCCACCAACGAGAGGGCTCGCCTTCGCCACTTTCGCCGCACCTGCCAACTCAGCAACGGCCTTCACCTTTGCGGCAGGGATCGCGATGGACAGCAACTTGCCGCTGCCCTTGAGCTGATTGCGCAGTTTCGGGTCCAGAGAGTTCCACTGCGTCGAAACGACGTTTCCGGTTACATCATCGGTATAAGAGATCACGACATCGACGGTTTCCGATGCGGCTTCCAGGCCACTCAACACGGCCATGGTAGCCTCCGGAAAGTTTGCCGCCGATATCTCGACGGCCTTTTCCGCACCGCTCGCAACGGCTTTGCTGAGCGGATCCTCGCCCTCACCGAACAGGGCAAGACCCTCTGCTACATCGCCTTTCCCAACGATGGCGACATAGACGGAACCGACGACGAAGACTCCGGCTGCGATGCAGAGGCCGCCGCATAGGAAGTTGTGCTCCACGGCATTGCGACCTGCGGACGCGCCGCTGTCGACCTTGCCGCTGACGATCGCCGAGGCCAGACCGCCGGTAAGCGCGGCGACGTCGATGCCCTTTTGCCTGAAGTCGTCGATTTCCTTTTGTAGCTTCTGGGTCTCCCTGGCGATCTGCTCTGGCATCGAATTGCTATCCAAAGCACGCAGCACAACAATTTTGTCCTTGGTCCAGTCTGCAATGACCTCAGCGGTGACAGCTCCCGCTGCCCCGCCGGCGCAGTCGCTCTGAACGATGCCTCCGACCACGCAGCCTAGCCCGGCATGGGCGATCAGCTGGGCGGCCTTGTCGATCTCACCCGCCCTCGCAGCCGTGCCGATCTCAGTGGCGACAACGGATCCGATCGCATCCGCCGCTGCAACCTTCAGTGACATCTTCATCGCATCTTCGATGTTGCGGCCACCGATCGTGGTTTCTGCGCTCACGCGAACCGCAGTTTCTATGACACCACGCCGCGCGGCAGCGGACATGTTCTGGGCAACCGTCGCCTCGGACGAAACCTCGGGGATCTTCAGGTTGACCGCAATCTTCGTCACCAGACCGGCAGTCACCATGCTGATCGCCAGCGAGCGCAAATTTTCCGATGACCCCAACTCTTTCAGCGCATCGCCGATATCACCCTTGTTGTTGACAAAAGCGACGGCGCTTTTACTGATCAGAGAATTCACGCCAGCCCCGATGGCCGCTTCCATGGTGGCATTGCCGGCAACGCCCAATGCTCCAGAAGTCGCGCTACTCAGATTGGAGGCGATGCCTGTGAAAGGTCCCGTCACCGCCGCCGCAAATAATGCAACAAGCGCCGCACCGGCCTGCGTCAGCCCTTGAGCCTTGTAGTCCCAGCTCTGGAACTCCTCCTCGACGGCACGCCAATCGACCTTGCCCTCAAGCGCCGGATCATTGCGGATATCCTTGATCCAGCTCAGGCCGGGTGCTTCTGCCAGCTGTTCAAGCGAGGCATCGAGCGAGCCAGTCTTGTTGTATTCGAGCGTAACGCCTTCGTCGGCGACGATCTTCAGGCCACCGCCAGCCTCGATCTCGACATTGCGGATTTTTGTCTCCGTGCTGCCCTGGTCCCGCTGGTTCCACCAGAAAAGATCCTTCTCATACTTGTAGGACTGCTGAATGGACTGGTCTTCAGTAGTCTTGAGAACAACCTGGCCCTCTTTAGCTGCCAGAGTGGTGTCACCACCGCTCGTGATCTGCGATGCCTCGAGTGTGACATCGCCGGCCTCGGCAATGATGGTCGCATCGCCGCCGGCCGAGATTGTCGTTGCCTCCGTCTCGGTACCCGCCTGCTGCTCACGGATGTTGGTCTCAACGCCGAAGAGACCGCGCTTTTTGAGGTCGAGTTTGACGTCGCGGCTTTCGGAATTCTGCACGGCAGAAAGTTCCACACTTCCACCAGCCGTGATCGTGGCATCATCACCTGCCGCAACCTTCGCGCCCTGGAGTTTTGCATCCTCCCCAGCAGTGATGGTTACGTCATCGCCGGCTTTGGCGTCGGTCACCAGGTGAGAAACCTCGGTCCCCTTGCTGTAACCCGCGCTATTCTTGTCATCGCGAACAGATGCGGCCCCAAGGGCACTGAGCTCTACTGACCCACCTGCTTCGATCGAGAGATCTTCGCCTGCAGCTAGCGTGCCACCCTTAGCAACAACTTCTTTATCCGCTGAAATGGCAAGATCGCCCCTGGCATTGATCTCCGCCTTGTCATGAACACGATCCACAAAACCGTTGGCATGTTCGTCGCGCGTTTTCAGCGTCTCATTGACCACGTCCGTCCCGGTTATGGCGACGTTGCCGCCGGAAATCTTGCCGGAGAGGTTTGCGACAGTGCCCTCAGCGTTAAGCGCCACATCGCCGGCGGCCGCCAGGGTTCCACCCTCATTGACCAGGTCCGTCTGCGAGGAAATGGCCAGCCTGTCTTCCGAGGTGACAGCGCCGGTGTTCTTGAACTCGGCGGCACCAACATTGACGTCTCCTCCCTTGATCTGCGATCCAGTGCGGTCAGTGCTCTGGATGCTGTTGGTTGCAGCATAAAGACGAGGAACCAGAACCGGTCGGCCAAGGACCTCTTTCTTTTCAAGCCATACGATGTCGCTTGGGAGCTTTGCCGCTTGCTCCTTTGAGAGAGGCTCGCCAACATTCAACCCCATTGAAATCAGTGCATCGATAGCTGCCTGGTACTCAGCCTTGAGCTTGGCGTTGTGATCCTCCGGCGAGCCAGGGGCCATCTTCCCCGTAAGGTCAAACCTCTGATCCCGCAGCACCTGGTATTCGACATACCCATCACCAAGCCTTTTCAGCGCTGGTTTCTGGTCTTCCGTAATCCGGTCCAGGAAGTAGTCGGACGCATGGAATTTCTTAGGATCGATGAACTCTGATCGCGTCTCAATGACGAACGGCGCATCGGGAGCGGCTACTGGCTGGAAAATCGCCTGTCGACCGAGCACGCCATCGACGCTGACATCCAACGCGTTCACGTCCGCTATCTGCGGCAAGTGAACGGAATCCGAAGCAGTCACAGCCGCCAGGTTCCGCCCTTGGGCTGAAACGCCCAGTCCTGGCAGATCACCGCGAACCGCGTTATTGTGGACGTATCCGGTAGCGTTTACGTTGAGAAAGCTTCCGGCCTGGATCGTGCCATAGAGAGAACCGATTACGTCTACTTTCTTGTCATGCAGTGTTTCGTCCCAATGGTACGAGTGCTTTTTAAAACAAACTCCCAGAACACGGGTTCGACAATGTCTCTCGTGGTGATGGATGACCGTCGTTGTATCGATCGTTTGCAGCAGATCTCGGCCCTCGTTCGTAACCGATCCGCCTTGGATAGTTAGCCCGCCACGAGACGCGATCTGGCTGTAGCTGTTGGACAGCTTATCGGCGTTGATGTGCATGTTTCTGCCGGCCACAATTTTGGCCGGAGTGCCTGAAAGAACGCCATTCTGGCGTGTAATGGCAGTTGTAATCGTCTTGGACGAATCCTCCTGCGTGTTGGAACTCTTGTTTTCAGTGACAGTGGGAAGCGCCGGGCGTCGGTTTATAATTTCGCGGGCAGAGATATGCAGATCACCACTTCCGGCCTCTATGTTGCCGCTTTCGTTCAAAAGGGATGCTGCCATGGGAGCGTTCAGGCCCTTGATGGTAAGCGCACTCGGAGAGAGGATGTCGCCGCCAACATTGGCGATTGATCCCTTAATCAGATACCTTGCACCTTGTTGCGAATAGAGCAGTCCTGTGTTGTAAAGATCACCAGCGACCCTTATCTCCAAACCTCCATTCACCGATCCTATGGATCCTGCGGTTCGGGCGTAACGTGCAGCAATGTATGACCAAGATCCGGCCCGCACTACGGCGTTAGGTTCTGTCAATACATGAGGGGCAAAGCCCCCCTCCTTACCGCCAATTTCTACTTTGTTGTTTCCCTCAAGTCGGCCGTAGTTGGTGAGGCCACCCACAGTACGTATAAGAAGGTCTGTCGCTTTTATCGTGCCGTGGTTTGTTGTCCCGCCCTCAGTTTCGACCGTCGCATGCGTGCGTGCCTGCAAGATGCCCGCGTTGATGACTTCACCCCGGCTCTTCAGGTCAATGGAGCCATCGGCAGAACCAAGCTTCCCATCGTTGATGATGGTGGCGGCCGCAGCAGCAACGCCTTGCCGGCCGAAGACAACGGCATCTTTGTTGTTCGTGAGGTGAGTTGAGGCGCTGAGCCCCACTCTTGTGTTCGAAATCATCCTGCCGGAGTTTATAAGCTCCGCCGCAGATGTCAGAAGCACGTCTGACGAAGAAGCGATCTCACCAAGGTTGACCAGACCTTGGCTCCTGGTAAGCGCTGAAACGGCCCGCGCACCATACAGCGAAGCACTCGTGGTGACTGAGGCAGCCTCGATCGAGAGCTTGCCCTTGGCGCGATAGCGACCATGGTTCAGGTTCAATCCATGCTCTGTGGAGATTGAGATATCTCCACCAGCCGCAGTGAAGCTGTTTATGGCGTTTATGGTGCTTGAGCGAATATCCACATTGCCGAGCGAACGAAGGACGGGGCTGTCCCTGGGGGCTGGGTCGGCGATGTAGACTTCGTTTGCCGCGATGGAAAGCAGCTTGCCAGCCGCAAGACTTGCGCCTCCTGCAGCAGCCGTCTCCGCCTTGATGGAAAGCGTTCCCGCATCGGTAAGTTCGCCTTTATTATTTGCGCCAGCTGCAACAACTGCACCATTCCCGATCGACACCGCTTTTCCGGCAAGCGTCGCGTCACTGCCTGCAAAGAGAAGCGCGCCTTCCGCTAAGTCCACCGAGGCATGCCCTTCGAGCACAACCGCGTCCTCGGAAAAAACCTTTTCCTCCAGACGAACCGACGCGGATCTGGACTTTGCGGAAATCTCCTTCACTGCCTTGGCGCTACGAAGTATGAGCTTGCCATCCGCGCTGATGGAGAGTTCCCCGGCGTTCGAGGCCATCTGCCCCTGCATGTTGACGCCAGAGCCCTTGTCATTTGAGATGACCCTGATGCGGCCGGCATACATGCCGCCAAGTGCCGAGGAATCGATGGCAATCTCCGGTTCCTGGCCGTCTCCCGGCAAAGCCTCTGCGTTGCCACTGGCATAGTCGTAGCGGTTGGCGCCGGCGACGAGATTGATGTCGTCTTTGCCAGAGATCGGGCCCTGGATCGAAATCTTTCGAGAAACGATGTCAAAGATGCTGACCGAACTCAGGTTCGCACCTTTTTCTCCGATCGTGACATCGCCACCCTTGACGGTGAGACCCTTCAGAGAAAGATCATCACCGAATTCCGGAGTCCCCGTCGACAGCGTCACGCGTGGCGTATTGAGGAATCCGCAACCGTTGCAGGTCAGCCCATGCGGATTGGCGATGATCACGTTCGCGGGTGTGCCGTGAACCTCTAGCATTCCTTCCAGAAGCGATCGGTTCGCGCCGGTCACTTCAGTCAGGATAACGCTGGCCGGAGCCGAGCCTTGAAGATGTGGATTGGAAGAGAGAAGCCCGCCGAGCTGTGACTGTGAGAAGCCTTCCACCGAGTTGTTGAGGATGACGCCCTGCGTTCCAACGTTGAAGGTGTCGTACTTGTTGTGCGACAGACCACCATCATTGGGTCTTGCGATGTCTACAACGGGTACGCCGTTGTTTCCGCTCGTGATGACCGGCAATTGTGCGTCAGGAGCACTGGGGTCAGCCACAAGTTCGGATGCGTGGCCCAGCAGCGGCTGCGTGGCCAGCACCGTGCTCAACAGCAGAGCAATTGATTTTCGTCCTACTATGCCTGCCCGGCGCCAGCTCTTTTCAAATGTTATTGAATGAAAGGCATTCGCCCTGGAAGCAATTCTTTTCATTATACAGCCACTTAAAGAATAAATATTATTTTGAAAAATTAAAAACCGATAGAAATCTTGGCCAGGAAAACCCCGTCCTTTGGCGCCACGCTGCTCGTCACAGCCGAAGTTGCCAGCACCTTCGCATAGGAAAAATCGAAGTTCAGGCGACCCTTTGCGTTTCTTATTCCAACGGCGCCTCCCACCATGGAGCCCGCCCCGGCTTCCGTGTTTCCGCCGTTCCAGACCCGCCCGATATCGATAGCAACATAGGGCTCCAACTGCCCCAAGAACGCCTTGAGCGCAGGAGCTTCCGCTGCCGGCAGACGTGCGGCAATCTCGTTGCGCCAGTAAAAGCCGCTGCGTCCGAAATAGAGACCTTCTCGCGTTCCCCGGATCGTGGAGTGTCCGCCGAGCGCCAATTGCTCCCAGCCGGACAGAACGTCGTCCGACCATTGCCCAACAAGCGAGGAGCTCATGGTGAGGTCCAGATTGCTGAGCTTTAAGGGGCGGCTGTAGGATAGCGCAGCGGTGAGCTTGGAGAACCCCGCGTCTGGACTTCCAACCCCCTCGCTGACCGTCGCGCCAAACACCTTGATCCCGCGGTGGAGACCCAACAGGGCCGTAGCCGCTCCACCGGCTATGCGCCTGGAGTGGCCGACTTCCGCCGTGACAACCGTCGAGACCCTGCTGCTCGTTTCAATCCGGTCGCCCATCAGAAAGTTTTCGCTGCCTTTCCGCGCCAGTCGTCCGGTCACCCAGGTCTTGGAGATTTGGTCCCGATGCACGACCCTTGTTGCATATGCCGATATCGAGCTTGAATGACCTGATGTCGGCAAGTCACCTAGCATGGTCTTCAACTGGGTTCGGTAATCACTCCAGGACCCTTCCAGCCCGAAGAGCCAGTAGCCGTAAGGCACTGAGAACGATCCTTCGAACCCATTGGCATTCGGACGTTCGTCCGAAAAGCTGAGCGGCCCGCCACGCATGGAACGTTGATAGGAAAACTTCCACTCATCATTGACGCCGATGAGATTTTCTACGCCGAAGTCGGCCCGCGATTGTGTGCGTCCTGACGTGTCGCTGCCAAGATTGTTTGAAGAAAGCGACGCCCACCATGGCTCAGCCTTGGCCATTACCACATGCAGAACGGAACCACCCCGCTCAACGCCTGCCTTCAGGTCGATGGTTGCGCTGTGCGATCTCAGGCGGTTGATCTGGTCCAGCCCCTGCTCGATGTCGCGCAGGTTGACCGGCCTCCCGATCATCCCCGGAAAGGCCGTCGCCATTTGTCGGCGGCTTGCTCCGCTGGATGATCGGATATCTTCGAGCGTTCCCTCGACAACCTCCGCTTGAAGCATTCCGAGAGAAAGATCCTGCTCAAGAATATACGCGCGCGCAGCCACGTAGCCTTGCTGCATGTAGAGGTTTGTTAAAGCCTCCAGAACATTGTTGATGTCTGCAAGGCCGATGCACTTTCCTTCCCACCCCGATATGGCCGTCTTCAACTCTTTCTGCGAAACGAGGCGCACGCCGGAAACTGAAATTCCGTGAATGTTCACACACCCCTCCTGCCCTGAGGGATTGGCCCACACCCGGGGTCCGATCTGCTCGCTGGAAGGTGCACGGAATACCCGGCTAACGGTCCCCAACCGCTCTTCAATTTCGTTGGCTGCGTTCTGTCTGGCTATTTCGTCAGCCTGCCGCGAAGCCTGATCAAGAACGTCTTGCGCATGGGCCGTGCTACCGGCAACCGCCAGAACGCCCCCGACAATCACGGTGAAAGCAAGGAGGGATCGCTTTTTCACCGGCCATCACCCGCTAGCCTGTCGAAGGCTTTGGTAAAACCCTTGAGGGAGAAGGTCACTTTGATCGCCCTGCCTGCAAGGTCACGAAAGTAAGCTGCACCTTCGTTCGACCGCCTCAGTCGCTTTATTGAGTCTCCGGTCAAAGGCACAACTACGAAGCATCCGCGCGGATCGCAGTTTCGGTAGCGGGACAGCGAAAGCCTCGTGTTGCCAGCCATCAAGCCAAAATCCGACGGCAGGTGAACACCCGGGGGCGCCAGAGCAACGAGCTGATAACCGCGCTTCTTCCCATCGGACGCGCGCGAAACAGCCAATCGCAGAACTTCTACCGGGTGACCCTCATCCGCGACCGAGACGACCTGAGATATCTCGCAAAGCTGCTCCGACGTACTATCGCTGATGCTTGCGCACTTGTAGGACCAGTCATCATATACGCCAGATCTCTCCTCGGATAACGCATCAGAAATCGCACACAGCGACAATAACAATAATACCGCAGTAAAGATATTTGCTCTTTTCTCTATGCATATGGCTAATCGATTTACTTCGAAATACATTTGCTACGCTCACTTGCGTAAAAACCCTATGATTACTTGGCGCAACACAGAAGTCAACGCGTCTTGCTGCTAACATATATTCACCACTGCGTTCTCAGTGCAGGCTTGCATTTGGTTGAGGGCCAATACAGCCGGATCAGTCCAGATCAGCTCCGTCGGAACCGGCAGGGCGCGCCTTAGTGGTGTCGCTAAACAAAAAAAGCGCCGGGCTTGTGCCGCGGCGCTTTGATTTGGTTGCGGGGGCAGGTGAACCGTTCTTCGGGGAATTGATCCACTGGATCAATTCCTGATCCTCCTCACCCTTCAGGTTCTGAGACTGGCCGAGCTTCTCCATTCCCGCCGCTGCAGCAACTGGCTAGCCAGACGAACCTTGCGAGCGTACTGGGTTGTACGCACTGCGGCCAGAGCACCGTACTATAAACAAAAAAAGCGCCCGGTTTTCCCGAGCGCTCCTGCGGTAACTTGTTTGCGGGGGCAGGTGGACCGTTCGTCGGGAATTGATCCACTGGATCATTTCCTGATTCCTCCTCACCCTTCAGGTTATGAGCCTGACCCGTTGATCTTGTGCCAGCACCCAGCCAATGCAAGCAGAGCTGCACCACCCTTATTAAACAGTTTCCGGGCGTGGGGATGCCGAGGGTGAGGCGCATAAAAAAGCGCCTGGTTTCCCAAGCGCCTTGATTTGGTTGCAGGGGCAGGATTTGAACCGTTCGTCCGGGAATTGATCCACTGGATCAATTCCTGATCCTCCTCACCCTTCAGGTTCTGAGACTGGCCGAGCTTCTCCAATTCCCGCCGCTGCAGCAACTGGCTAGCCAGACGAACCTTGCGAGCGTACTGGGTTGTACGCCCTCCGACCAGAGCACCGTACTTCAAACCAAAAAAGCGCCGGGCTGATGCCTCGGCGCTTTGATTTGGTTGCGGGGGCAGGATTTGAACCTGCGACCTTCAGGTTATGAGCCTGACGAGCTACCGGGCTGCTCCACCCCGCGTCAACTTTTGCAGTAACCGAGCCTATGCAGCCCGGTCT
>Ga0182742_1003921_pt1 | contig 13987 bp, 15 predicted proteins | sample eDN5th37CBELigMG_FD_128880 | JGI IMG/M metagenome (GOLD analysis project Ga0182742, IMG submission 128880) | Enriched Miracle-Growth compost microbial communities from Emeryville, California, USA - eDNA 5th pass 37_C BE-Lig MG (version 2)... ... | reverse complement strand
TCTAATTGTAAATAAATTTCCAAATGGATAGGGCCACCTTTGATTGGGTATTTACTTTTTTGCCTCTAAACAGGGAAGGTGAGTAAACTGAAAATTATGACACTATTTATGCAACACTAGTGACTCCAAGCACATAATTTTTTTCCATAGCTTCGCTTATTATATCACTATATTAGTAAGCTTTTTATAGGAATTACGGATTAAACGGGAATTTGACAGAACAAAGATAGTTTTTCTATAATAGTCTTAATTAAAAATATTTTATCAAATAAGGTAAAAATATTGGATATTAAAGGGATGAGAATCATGGAAGCTGAAATCAGTCAATCTTTAAAACTTTTTATTGTGCTATCTAGAGCATATCGGTCAGTCAATGAAAATGTAAATAAACTTATTCAAACATATGGACTTAATCCAACAGAGTTTGCTGTTCTTGAACTTTTATACCACAAAGGAGATCAGCCGTTACAACAAATAGGTGAAAAAATCCTCCTTGCGAGTGGAAGTATTACGTACGTGGTGGATAAATTAGAGCAAAAGTCTTTACTTGCTAGAGTCGCTTGTCCTAGTGATCGAAGAGTAACATATGCTCAAATCACTGAACAAGGGAAGAAATTTATCGAAGATATTTTTCCTGACCATGCCCAAAAAATACATGAATTAATGAAAGAGCTTACAGCTGATGAAAAAGATCAAGCAACAGAGCTCCTGAAGAAATTAGGATTATCTATAGAAAATAAGAAATAATAGTAAGCAAAGGCATCGACTGGGGTGCCTTGTTTTTTTTGTGCTTCTTTGTCGCCTGAGTTATAATAAAAGAGAGATTTTTTCGAAATTTTTAAACAAAGGGGGATTTACTTTGCAATTTGAACAGTATACATATGAGAGACCTAATTTTGAGGTTGTTGAAAAGAAATTTTTAGATGCATTAGAGGTTTTTTCAAAAGCAGCCTCTGCAAACGAGCAAAATGAGGCAATGAAAGAAATAAATAAAATACGTAATGATTTAGGCACGATGTTTAACCTCGTTTATATTCGCCATTCGATCGATACGAATGATGAGTTTTACAAGGCGGAACAAGATTATACGGATGAAATTCAACCAAGTGTTGAGGGATTAGTTACAAAGTATTACGAAGCGCTTGTAAATTCACCTTTTAAGCTCGAGCTGGAAGAAAAATGGGGAAAACAGCTTTTTGCCTTAGCAGAAGCACAGCTAAAGGTTTTCTCTCCTGCAATCATTCCTTTGCTTCAACAAGAGAATAAACTTACGACGGAATATACAAAGCTACTTGCTGCTGCAAAAATTCCTTTCGAGGGAGAAGAACGGACATTAGCACAAATGGAACCGTTTACAGAATCGAAGGATCGAGGTATGAGAAAAAAGGCAAGTGAAGCTCGTTTTAATTATTTTTCAGAAAACGAAAGTGAGTTAGATCGTATTTATGACGACTTGGTCAAGGTACGTACAGAGATTTCTCAAAAACTTGGATATAAAAACTTTGTTGAACTAGCTTATTACCGTATGTATCGTACCGACTATAACGCGGAAATGGTCGCAGGGTTTAGAAAACAAGTGGAAGATTATATTGTACCGATTGCTACAAAACTAAAGGAACGACAAAGACAAAGAATTGATGTTGATACTCTCAAGTATTATGACGAAAACTTCAAGTTTAAGTCAGGGAATGCGGTACCGAAGGGTGATCCTGAATGGATTATTCAAAATGGACAAAAGATGTATGATGAACTATCAAAGGAAACAGGCGAGTTCTTTCATTATATGGTAGAGAATCATTTAATGGACTTGGTGGCAAAGAAAGGAAAAGCTGGTGGCGGATATTGTACGTATATTGAAAACTACAAGTCTCCATTTATCTTTTCAAATTTTAATGGAACGTCAGGAGATATTGATGTTTTAACGCATGAGGCAGGGCATGCATTCCAGGTGTACTCAAGCAGTCATTTTGAAATTCCTGAATACAATTGGCCGACATATGAAGCAGCTGAAATTCATTCGATGAGTATGGAATTTTTCACATGGCCTTGGATGATGCTATTTTTTAAGGAAGATACGGATAAATATAAATTTGCTCATTTAAGCTCAGCCCTTTTATTCCTTCCATATGGGGTAAGTGTGGACGAATTCCAGCATTGGGTGTATGAAAACCCTACCGCTACACCAAAAGAAAGAAAGTTAGCTTGGCGTGAGATTGAAAAGAAATACATGCCTCACAAAGATTACGATGGTAATGAATACTTAGAGGGGGGCGGATTCTGGCAGCGTCAGGGGCATATTTATACGACTCCGTTCTATTATATTGATTACACTTTGGCACAAATTTGTGCATTCCAATTCTGGAAACGTTCTGGAGAGGATCATAAAAAAGCATGGAATGATTATCTACATCTCTGTACTTTAGGCGGTAGCATGCCTTTTACTGAGCTTGTAAAAGCAGCAAACTTAATTTCACCTTTTGAAGATGGTTGCGTACAATCTGTTGTAGGTGAAATTGAGGCTTGGTTAAACTCAATCGAAGATCAAAAGTTATAAGAAAAAGAGCGAAGCCAACATAATGTGGCTCCGCTCTTTCTATTTCTATGCTTTCTTAATAATAACCTTATCATCCTCTACAACCGCGATTAATTCTTTACAATCAGGATCGTTTATAATAAAGTCCGAAATTTGATCTTCAATTTGGTCTTGAATCACTCTTCTTAACGGACGTGCTCCGAAAGAAGGAGAGTAACCTAAGGTAGCAAGTTTTCTTTTCACTTCATCAGTTACTGTTACAGCCATCTGTTGCTCTTTAAGCATACTATTTAAGTCTTTAATCATAATATCAACAATTTGAAGTAAATCCTCTTCTTTTAATGATGAGAATTCGATAATGGCATCAAAACGATTGAGGAACTCAGGCTTAAAGTATGATCCTAATGTAGCTAATAAATTGCTTTCGAATTCGTGATGATCATTTCCAAAGCCAACCTTTACCGTCTTATGGCCGACACCTGCATTGGAAGTCATAATAATAACCGTATCTTTAAAACTGACTGTTCTGCCTTGGCTATCCGTTAATCTACCGTCTTCAAGGATTTGAAGGAACATATTTAGAACGTCTGGATGTGCTTTTTCAATCTCATCTAGCAAAATAATATTATAAGGATTTCGTCTGACTTGTTCCGTTAACTGTCCAGATTCCTCATGTCCCACATAACCAGGAGGAGAACCAATTAGTTTAGATACGCTGTGCTTTTCCATGTATTCACTCATATCTAAGCGAATCATAGAGTTTTTTGAACCAAATAGTTCTTCAGCTAATGACTTGGACAATTCTGTTTTTCCGACACCGGTTGGACCAACGAATAGGAAGGATCCAATAGGACGTTCTTTTGCTTTTAAACCAGCTCGACTTCGGCGAATAGCTTTAACTACTTTTTTCACAGCTTCCTGCTGTCCAATTACCTTATTTGATAAGTAACCTTCAAGTTTTTGTAGCTTTTCTTGTTCAGATTGCTCAAGTTTACCTACAGGAATTCTAGTTTTCTTTTCAATTAATTCATGGATATGCTCTACTTTTACCATTGGTCTATGATCAAGGTCTACTTGAGAAAACTGTTGCTCAAGTTCTTTTTCTTCTTCACGTAGCTTGGCAGCGAGCTCATATTTTTCTTCCTTTAAAACTTTTTCTTTTTCTATAGCGATTTCCTTCAAGCGATTTTCAATGCCTTCCTTATTAGAATAATTAGATATTAAGTTCAGCTTTGAACCGGCTTCATCAAGTAAATCAATCGCTTTATCAGGAAGAAATCGATCTTGAATGTATCGATGGGATAAATTCACACATGCTACGATTGCCTCGTCTGTAAATACTACCTCATGATAGTCCTCGTATTTCCTTTTTAAACCTTTAAGGATTTCAATCGCCTCGGATATTGTTGGTTCTTGTACTTGAACCGGTTGGAAACGTCTTTCAAGAGCGGCGTCCTTCTCAATTTTTCTATACTCTTTTAAAGTTGTTGCGCCAATAAGTTGAAGTTCGCCACGTGCTAATGCGGGCTTTAATATATTCCCAGCGTCCATCGAGCCTTCTGCACTCCCGGCACCAACTAACTGATGAATTTCGTCAATAAATAGGATAATATTTTTCTTTTGCTGAAGCTCAAGGATTATTTCTTTCATTCTCTCTTCAAATTGGCCACGGATACCTGTGTTTGATACTAAAGAAGCTACATCCAAAAGGTAAACTTGGCTGTTTTTAAGTTTGTTTGGAACATTTCCTTCAGCAATCTTAACTGCCAGGTGCTCTGCAATGGCTGTTTTACCAACACCAGGTTCACCTATTAAGACAGGATTATTTTTATTTCTTCTATTTAAGATTTCAATGACACGGTTAACCTCTTCTTCACGGCCAATCACTGGATCAATTAAACCAGCCTGTGCCATTGTCGTTAAGTTTCGTCCGAATTGATCAATGAAGCCCCCGTTCCCAGTGTTTTTCTGTGGAGTCTCCATATTTCTTTGTGGTTTGCCTTTTTGATTCATATTCATAGGTTGAAAGAATGATTCGAAAGGGGGGAAAGGTTGAAAACCAGATAGGTTTGGTCCCAAAGTTGATAACATCTTGTCGCGCTCCTTCTGGAAGCAGCTTTGACAAAGATGTAGTTGATTTTCATTACCATTAATCGTCATTCTTACAGCAATAGTTGCTTCTGTTATTTGACATGTTTGACAAAGCATACATTTCTCCTCCTATTTTTAAAGTTGACTTTGACTAACTTTGACCTTTTGTATTTTGATTATACTTTGACCTTTTTTGACTTTCAAGTATTTTGATTACATTTTTTTTGTAAGATTGTTCCAAGGATGGTTGATATTCTTTTCATCCTGAAAAAGCTCGTCATTGTTTGTCCTTCTTTTCATATAATTAAAAGGAAGGGGGAGATGGGGTGAAAAAGAAGTGGGGGGCAGCGCTTCAGCTTGCTGCAGTTTACGTAGGAACTGTTGTAGGTGCTGGGTTTGCCACAGGAAAGGAAATCGTAGAGTTTTTCTCCCGATTTGGTTTTATTGGACTAATAGGGATTTTAATTAGTGGTTATATTTTTATCTTTTTAGGCTCTAAACTCATGCGGCTAGCAGCAAGAATGCGAGCTAAATCATATCAGGAGTTAAATACATTTTTGTTCGGCCCTTATTTAGGCGGGGCTATAAATATTTTAATGTTATTCATGTTACTCGGAGTGAGTGCTGTTATGTTAAGCGGTGCCGGTGCCGTTTTTCAGGAGCAGCTAGGTCTTTCGAGAAGTTTAGGAATCATGCTAACGATAGCTCTTTCTTTTATCGTCATGATTGTTGGAACCAAAGGTTTATTTGCCGTTAATACTTTTGTAGTACCGATGATGATTTGTTTTAGTTTTATGTTATTTTTGGTTACGATTCAGCAACCTCATTTTCTTGAACAGCTTTTGTTTATTCCTCCGGCTGACGATGGATGGAAGTCTGTTGTTAACCCGTTTTCCTATACGGCTTTTAATATTGGGCTTGCCCAAGCGGTGCTTGTCCCAGTTGCAGCAGAAATAGAAGATGAAGATACGGTAAAGTGGGGGGGAATTATTGGGGGTGCTGCGTTAACGCTTATTCTGCTTTCTAGTCATGCGACATTAATCATGCTCCCTAATTTAGAAATATACGAGATACCAATGGCTGCTATTATGAAAGATCTAGCTTATGGTTTTTATTGGATTTATGTACTGATTATTTATGGAGAGATTTTTACATCCGTTATTGGTAATGTATATGGTCTTGAGAAGCAACTCAATCATTACTTAAAACTTCCTAGCATTGTTTGGGTATGCATTATTTTTGTCATTTCATACTTAGGTAGTTTTGTAAATTATGGAACATTGCTTTCCTACCTATACCCGATATTTGGTTACGTCACGATCATATTTATTGTTCTTTTGTGGATGAAGCCTCTGGATTCCGTCAAAAAATAAGACTCGGAAAAAATCTCCGAGTCTTATTTGGCTTCGTTAACTATGGTTTCTGCCATTTTTATAAATGAGTCGCGATAATCTAAAGATTCTTTTGTGAAAGAGGTTAGTTTGATTACTCCTTCATTGTTTTTAACCAGGTAAGAAGTAATAACCTCTTCATTTATCCTAGCTTCATACACCTTACTATTTGCAAAAAACTCAAGCTCCGGTGGGTTGATTTCATTTACTTCAGAAGCTACAGCCTGTAACTGTTCGACCGCCGTCTGTTCAGTAGAATCCCAGTCCACATCCTTTGGTAAGAGTTCGACCCTCATAAAAATTTCACCATCATTTGAAAGCATGACTACGTCCTTATTTGGTTCTTCTGCTGTTAGTTCATAATCTGGAAGGATATACATTGAATATCCTTGATTATCACTATGTTTTAAAAATGCTGTTTGTTCTTTTGTTTCTCCATTTAGTGTATAGGTTAAATTATTTTCAAGAAGGCGAATCATTGTATCCGATGGATCAGTTTCTTCATTATTATCCTCTTGAACCGAACCTTCTTCCGGTTCTACGTTTTCCTGTTGTGGGGATGTCCCATTTTTGGCTTCCTCTAGGCTGGTTTCTCCAGTTCCACAGGCTGTTAACACTGCAGCGAGTAAGCCAATGGTTATATACAAATTAATAAATTTCACTTACATATCCTCCTAATTGTTTATTTGAGAGTCTTATCATAATAGACGGAAGTGGTTTAGAAAGGTTACATAGCCAATCTAACTTAATGGAAGCAGGACTAACAAAAATAAATCAAATACAAGGTGTGAAACAATTAGTAAAGGAATGCTCCTCTTCCAAACGTAGAGGCTTGACCAAACTAGACCGGCAACAATTGAAGCGAGGATCAGGTGGCTTGACCCTGAGTATATGTTGACAGAAGTATATAATAAAGTTGATAGCAAAATACTAGGTAGGATTTTTAACCGTCCAATAAGTCGTTTTAAAATAAATCCTCGCCAGAAGATTTCTTCACCAGGAATGATGATAAGAAATAAGACGATGTATTGCCATATTTGAGTAGGAGACATTTGTTTATAAAGCTTAGCAACCGATCCTTTTAACGGAAGATCAATGATATGTATGATGATATTACCTAGGTAAAATAAGCCAAATAAAATTACTCCTGATAACACACCATACGTCAAATAAATTTGAATGGGTTGCTGGTCATCCATTTCCTCTTGAAGAATGGTGTAAGTAATTAGAAACAGCATCGAAGCTGTGAATAGGTACCAAAACACATTTTTTTCTTGAAAAGTAATGAATAACAATACATGGGCAAGTAAAATACCGAAAATTATTCTTGCATCCAATTTTTTCTGAAGCATATTATGGCTCCTTTCCTAAAGCATGGTCTTACATTTATTGAAAAAAAGAAGAAACCTCTTACATAAGAGGTTTCCCACATTATAACCTATTTTTATTTTCGAGACAAAAAAGGATGCTACTAAACATGTAGAATGCGCTTCCAATTAGTTCGTTTCTAAAATGAAGATTCTTTAATAACCTTATAGTTTTTATGATTTACAACAGTTCTTTGGTCTAATTCAAGATCCCGATAATTGTCCATATAAGTAAGGTCTACAATTACTGAATTTTCGTTTACTTTTTCAACAATTCCCTGTAACCCGTCTCTAAATTCGATCACGTTCCCCACTTCAGCTCTTTTCAATGTCGCTCTCTCCTTTTCTTTCCAGATGACGATATTATAAACATTTTGCACTACTTTTTCCTGTACGTAAAGAATTTTTTGTAAATTTTAATAATTATTTATTATATTAATAGTTTTTAAGAGAATGTATAGTCGATTTTGAAACCCTTTATCTTTTATATATAATAAATCTATAAGGGGGGATTGTATTTGGAAAAAGATTTGATTTTAGAAATGATTGAAAAATTAAGAAGTGGACAAATAAATGAGTGGAATGTAAATAAAGAAGTATTCCTAGATGTAAGGGCTGTGATTGTAACTTTGGAAGATTTTAAACATTTCAGAGGGATTGCCCAAAGAAGTGGGGGTGTGATTTATCAGTACTTACAAGAACCTAGAAGCTAGGGAAAGGTGGACAAATATGTATAATGAAAAAATCGTAATTATTACAGGTGGTGCCAGTGGTATTGGTGCCGGAATTGTTCATGCTTTTTATGAAGCTGGTGCAAAGGTAGTTATTGCTGATTACAATACAGAAAATGGTAAGCAAGCAGAGAAGAAATATAACTGTGAGAGGGTAAGTTTTTTTGAAACTGATGTTTCAAACGAGCAATCAGTTGTTTCTTTGGTTACTTTTGTAATGGAGAGATACGGTCGAGTGGATATTCTGATTAATAATGCAGGTATTTCCTCTTTTTCAAATTTCTACGAAATGACCGTGGAACAATGGGATAGAGTAATAAATACCAATTTAAAGGGTGTTTTCCTCTGTTCGAGGGAGGTTGCCAAGGTGATTGAAGAAGGAGGATCGATCGTTAATATCTCTTCAACTAGGGCCAATATGTCCGAACCACATTCGGAAGCATATGCAGCATCAAAAGGTGGAATTGTAGCATTGACCCATGCATTAGCAGCTACATTATCTGAAAAGAAAGTGAGAGTCAATTGCATAAGTCCAGGTTGGATAGAAACGAATCATTACGATGAGCTTCGTGAAATCGACCATTCACAGCATTTTTCTAGAAGGGTTGGTAAGCCAAGTGACATTGCGCGAGGATGTTTATTCTTATGTGACCCGAATAATGATTTCATTACTGGTACAAATATGACCATTGATGGAGGAATGACGAAAAAGATGATTTACGAGGAGTAAGTAAAAAGCTACCAAAGTTAGGTAGCTTTTTAGCCTAGATTTTTTGATTCATTGTGAACTTTTTTTGTGTAAATTTTAAGGACGTTGACGATTTCTTTTTTGGTTTCCTTATCATCTAAACCAGTAAATCCGTATACCCACATTTTGCCTTCGGTCTTTTTCCATTTTGGCTTTCCAAGAACATTAATGAATCGCTCAGCTAATAAAAATGAAATCTCTAGCAAAAAATCATTTTGATCAATGGGTAAGTTAATCGGTGATCTGAATTTGATCCCATTTGGGCTAATATCTACTATATAAGCAATTGCGGATTTAGCATCCCCTTGCTTTCCATTTATGCTTACAATTTTGAATGTTCCATGAATAGGCTGTTGAAATTGAAATCGAAAGGCCTCTTGTCTTTTATAAATCACGTTTATCACCTTGTAAGAAAATGTAACAAATAACTGGTTACTAAAATCATACATTTACCATTTATTGATTACAAGTATTTTATTTCCATCATTTTTATCAAACACTCACTTTATTGGATAATATTTACCATTCTAACTCATGTTGGAAAATTTGAATATTATGAGTAAAAATGTAAGCGGTTAAATAAAAAAACTGTGAAATTTCCTCTACAATTGTGGCTTTTTCATTGTATACACGCTAAGGAAATGCTATTCTTTTTTTGAGATGTCGATTGTCTGATAACCCTAAGAACTTTAGTCGGCGTTAGCTATCTATATTTAATGAATAAAAAGGACAGTGGAAAATAATACTAAAGTATGCTGTATATTTTTCAATGTCGGATTGAATAGGTAAAGTGAAGGAATTAGACAATTAACGAGAAACATCTTAGCAAATATATGTATAGGAAAAAGGAGTTTGATTAACCATGGCAGAAAAACAATTTAAAATTATAGCTGAAACAGGAATTCACGCTCGTCCTGCAACATTATTAGTACAAGCAGCTAGCAAGTTCGATGCTGATATTAACCTTGAGTACAAAGGGAAAAAAGTAAACCTTAAGTCAATCATGGGTGTTATGTCTCTAGGAGTTGGACAAGGAGCTGACATTACTATTTCTGCAGTAGGTGGAGATGAGCAAGAAGCACTAGCTAGTCTTGAAGAAACTTTGAAAAAAGAAGGTTTAGCATAAAAATGAACTTTTTAAATGGAATTGCTGCATCTAGCGGAATAGCAATCGCAAAAGCATACCGTTTGGTAGAACCTGATTTAACCTTTACAAAAAAGTCAATCGACAACGATACAGTTGAAATTGATCGTTTCCGTGCGGCACTTGATCAATCAAAGGTTGAACTTGAAGGTATTAGAGAAAAGGCAAAAGTAGAATTAGGTGCTGATAAGGCAGCTATTTTTGAAGCGCATTTGCTCGTACTAAGTGATCCAGAGCTTGTTTCTCCAATTGAAGATAAAATTAAAACAGATAAAGTAAATGCTGAATTTGCTTTAAAAGAAACAGCGGATATGTTTGTAGCGATGTTTGAGTCAATGGACAATGAATACATGAAGGAAAGAGCTGCTGATATTCGCGACGTAACAAAGCGCGTTCTTTCTCATTTACTAGGTGTACAACTTGTTAACCCTAGTATGATTTCAGAAGAAGTTATTATCGTTGCTGAAGATCTTACACCATCAGATACTGCACAGCTAAACCGTCAATTTGTGAAAGGCTTTACAACTGACATCGGAGGTAGAACTTCTCACTCTGCAATTATGGCCCGCTCTATGGAAATTCCTGCAGTTGTAGGTACTAAAACTGCAACAGAAGAAATCCAAAACGGCGATCTTGTAATTGTAGATGGATTAAATGGACAAGTCTATATTAATCCGACTGCTGAGGAAGTTGAACGTTTCAAGTCTGAGCACGCTGCTTTTGAAGCACAAAAAGCTGAGTGGGCAAAGCTTGTTAACGAGCAAACGGTTACTTCTGATGGTCACCATGTGGAGCTTGCTGCAAATATTGGAACACCTAAAGATCTTAAAGGTGTTATTAACAATGGTGGCGAAGGTGTGGGACTTTACCGTACTGAATTCCTTTACATGGGTCGTGACCAACTTCCAACTGAAGAAGAGCAGTTTGAATCGTACAAAGCTGTTCTAGAAGGAATGGATGGAAAGCCAGTTGTTGTTCGTACATTAGACATTGGTGGAGACAAAGAGCTTCCTTACTTAAACTTACCGAAGGAAATGAATCCATTCTTAGGATTCCGTGCGATCCGTTTATGTCTTGAAGAGCAAGACATGTTCCGTACGCAACTTCGCGCACTTCTTCGTGCAAGTGTATATGGAAACCTAAAAATTATGTTCCCAATGATTGCAACACTTTCTGAATTCCGTCAAGGAAAAGCCATTCTTGAAGAAGAGCGTCAAAAGCTTCAAGCTGAAGGAGTAGCTGTTTCTGAGAAAATTGAACTTGGAATCATGGTAGAAATCCCTTCTACTGCTGTTATTGCAGATCAATTTGCTAAGGAAGTTGATTTCTTCAGTATTGGAACAAATGACTTAATTCAATACACAATGGCTGCAGACCGTATGAACGAGAGAGTATCTTACTTGTATCAGCCATACAATCCAGCTATTTTGCGCTTAGTAAAAATGGTTATTGACGCTGCACACAAAGAAGGCAAGTGGGCTGGAATGTGTGGAGAAATGGCGGGCGACGAGCAAGCGATCCCTGTTCTTCTCGGCTTAGGTTTAGATGAGTTCTCTATGAGTGCAACTTCTATCCTAAAAGCACGTTCTCAAATCCGTAACCTGTCAAAATCAGATATGGAAACATTAGCTTCAGAAGTGCTTCAAATGAGCACGACGGAAGAAGTGTTAGAAGCAGTAGCGAAAGCAACTCAACGCTAAAAAAAGAGACCCAACTGATTCATATCAGTTGGGTCTTTTTGATAAGAAAGGATTGTTCCATTCCATCAGAAGTCCGTAATTCAACGAATGTTCATCCTCTAAATAATCCTTTACAGCTACGACAGGTGTTCTTCCACATCTCAATAAAAAGGTGATAACAGGGTCCTGTAATTCTCCTATTATCAACTTCTCAACATATTCCTCTACCGAAAGTTGATCCGCATGCTTATGATACCCGGGCATCCGTCCTCCTCCTAGCAATCGCTCGAGCTTAAGTTGAACCACTGTTTCATACATGGACTGCATAAGCCATTTTCCTAACCCTAGTTTTCGATAAGAGGGTGAAATGCAGATATCGACTATGTACAAGGAATTACCACTTTCAGCATGGTTAGTAATGTATCCATTATCAGTTGCTTCCTCCCAAGTATGGCTTGGATGGTTTTTATCAAAATTGGTAATCAATCCTGTGATCGAACCGCATATCACACCTTCTACTTCTACACATAATGCTCCTTCAGGAAACAGTTCGACATGATTGGTTAACTGCTCTTCATTCCACCAAAGCTCAGAAGGAAAGGGGGGAGGAAACGCCTCCTGTTGAATCCGAATTAATTCTTGAAAGTCGTTTTTTGTATACGTGCGAATAATTGCTTTGGTTGGTTTGGAGGAGTTAAAAACATACAGTTCTTTATAATACATAATATCTCTCCCTTCTTCCTTGATTGTAAAATGAATGGAGTTCTGCAGTCAAATAAGGATGAATTGTAAACTTTAATTATTACCCGTTTATATATTACCTTTCTAGGCAATGGTAGGTGATAAAGGAGGACGATCATGAAGAAAGCCATTTTCGTATTGTGTTGTTCACTTATTTTAGTAGGATGTGATGGAAGCCAAAAACAATCGTTTATTAATCATTATGCAGATGTATTACTTACAAAAAATAATGAACTTCAGTTTCGGTTTAAATTTGATGAACGATTATTTTCTAAAGAAGAAATGTACAAAGTAAAGGTCTTAATCGAAAATAAACAGTTGGCAAAAGCGTTAGGAACAACAGAAATATATTACGGTGACCAATATGTTCATGATGGAAAACTACTGCATTTAGGAAATCAGGAGGAAATTTATTTATCAATGGATCCTATCCCTTTACAAATTGACTTACATACATTTGTATTAGAAGAGATGATTCAGCAAAAAAATGCAGTCAAGGTACAGATTTTTAATGAAGAGGATATGATCGTTTCAGGGTATGTCCAGAACTTTCAAACTCAGCTATAGTCATTTCTTTGATCAAATTGGTAATAAGTGATAAAATACTACTTATTTCTAACGGGGAGAAGTGAGTATGGAACTGAAGGCAAATAGCACAATCGGATTTATTGGTTTAGGTGTCATGGGGAAAAGTATGGCGAGAAATCTAGTAAAAGCAGGTTACGAGGTTGTTGCCTATACCCGTACAAAAGAAAAAGCGCTAGATATTTTAGATGATAATGTAGTTTGGATTGAATCACCAGAAGCTATGACTAAAAAGGCTGATATTATCATAACAATGGTGGGTTATCCATCAGATGTTGAACAAATATATCTCGGAGAAAAAGGAATTGTACATACAGCGAGACCCGGTTCTTTCTTAATAGATATGACGACCTCCACACCTACATTAGCTAAAAAAATAAATAACGAGTCTAAGAAAAAGGGAATCTATGCTGTAGACGCTCCTGTATCAGGTGGAGATATTGGTGCGAGAGAAGGCAAGCTTTCCATAATGGTTGGAGGAGATCAAGAGGTTTTTGAAGCATTAAACCCTATTTTTCAGGTGTTAGGAAGTAATATCGTGTATCAAGGAAGTGCTGGAGCTGGTCAGCATACTAAAATGTGTAATCAGATTGCGATTGCATCTAATATGCTAGGTGTTTGTGAGGCAGTGGTATACGCGGAAAAGGCTGGGCTTGACCCGACAACGGTACTTAAAAGTATTTCATCTGGAGCAGCAGGAAGCTGGTCTCTTTCAAATCTTGCACCAAGAATTATAGAAGGGGATTTTTCTCCAGGGTTTTATATCAAACACTTTATTAAAGATATGACCATTGCATTAAGTGAAGCGGAACAAATGGGAATGATGACTCCTGGTTTATCTCTTGCCAAATCGCTATACGAAAAATTAGCGGAACAAGGCGAGGAAAATAGTGGCACACAGGCTCTATATAAAAACTGGAAATAAATGAGACCCAAGCTTGAATTAGAGCTTGGGTTTCACTTTTATGACTGATGAT
>Ga0182742_1003920_pt1 | contig 13987 bp, 14 predicted proteins | sample eDN5th37CBELigMG_FD_128880 | JGI IMG/M metagenome (GOLD analysis project Ga0182742, IMG submission 128880) | Enriched Miracle-Growth compost microbial communities from Emeryville, California, USA - eDNA 5th pass 37_C BE-Lig MG (version 2)... ... | reverse complement strand
TAGAAGTTGCGGAAGAAGTCGCGATGAAGGTTCACGTCCAGCTCGACGCGCTGGCGCGAGCGTTCCGTGCTCTGAAAGACCGTGATGCGCGTGTCGATCTCGGTGTCGCCGCCCACCTCGAACCAGTCCCACTCCGCGGCGAGCAGCACCTCCACCTCGGAGTTGTTTCCGGGCACGCCGCTGTAGTCCTCGAGCATGTAGTCGAGCCCGCCGAACACCGATAGCTCGGTTTTGCTCGACTGGGCGAGGATGTTTCCCACCGCCGCGCCCACCAGATAGCGTGAGTCGAGGTCGAGCTGCTGATCGTCGCTCGCTTCGAGCTGGCCGAGCACGAACCACCGGTTTGGCAGGAAGCGCCGTGTCGTGAGGAGCAGATCGTTGCGCTTCTGCGTGGTATCGGAATTCTGCCGCCGCACGAGCGAGTCGAACGACAGCTCGGTGCGGTAGTTCCGCGTGCGGTTGTCGATCTCTCCGTTGAAAACCCAGTCGATGGCATCGTCCCCGCTGATGAAGTCGAATCCCAGCTCGACTTCGGCGGAGGTGCGTTCGCGCACGGTGGCGCCCACCCGGTCGATGCGGATCACGTCGCGCATCGGAACGGAGCGCGTCTCCGTCGGCGTACGAATCTCGATCACGCCCGGTTCGACACCTGCAATCGTTCCGCTGAGCCGCTCGCCCGACGGAAGCTGCACGTCGTACATCCGGGAGCTTTCGAGCTTCTCGATGTTGTTCGTATTGATCTGGACGGTTCCGGCGCCGTCGATCCGGAAGGTGAGCTCTCCGCGGGACAACTCGCGAATGCGCCCGGTCATCCGGTTACCGCTGGTGAGCACGACGGTGTCGACCTCCTCATCCTGGGCGAACGAAGGCGCCGGTACGCACAACAACGCGAGGATGATGACTGGAAGCTTCCGCATATCCCTTCACTTTGCGGATCGTTGCTGCATATAGCAGTTGGACCAAGGGCGATGAGGGAATTGGACCAAAGCACCCTTCAGCGCGGCGTATCAGTATGGCTAGCGTCGCGGGTCCTTCCCCCCGGTCGCGAGCGAGCTCAAGTTGGATCGTGCGAACACCTCATGACAATGCGTTGCTGCTGCTCGTCGTCCTCGTGACAGTGGCATTCGCATGGATCCTCGCGCCGTTCTACGGCTCGCTGCTTTGGGGAACGGTGTTCGCAATTCTGTTGACGCCGATGTATCGCTGGCTGGTGTGCCGGTTCCGGAACCGTCATGCGTTGGCCGGGGCGACGACGCTCATCGTCGTCGTGGTGGTGCTGATTCTTCCGCTGCTGTTCCTGATGTCATCGTTGACGAACGAGGCGACGCGTCTCTACCAGATGATCCAGTCCGGAGAGCTGAATCCGGGAGCGCGGATGCGGACGCTTTTCGACGCCTTGCCGTCATGGCTTCACGACATGCTGGAACGGCAGGGCGTGGCGGATTTCGAAGCGGTTCAGGCGCAGGTCTCCGCCGCGGTCCGCCGGCTCGGACAGATCCTGGCCTCGCACCTCTTCAACCTCGGGCAGCACATGTTGAGCTTTCTGGTGGGCCTCTTCGTGATGCTGTACCTCCTGTACTTCTTGCTTCGCGACGGGTCCGGGATCACGCGGACGATCACCGAGGCCATTCCGATGCGGAAGGATCGGCTGCACGCGCTCGTCAGCCGGTTCGCCGTCGTCGTCCGGGCGACGATGAAGAGCAATCTCGTCGTCGCGCTTCTGCAGGGAACGTTTGGTGCGCTGATCTTTTTCATTCTCGGCATCCGGTCACCTCTGCTGTGGGGTGTGCTGATGGCCGTGCTTTCGCTCCTGCCTGTCGTCGGTTCCATTCTCGTCTGGCTGCCGGCCGCGCTGTACCTCATGAGCATCGGGTCCGTCGGCAAAGGCGTGGTGCTTCTGATCTACGGATTCCTGGTGATCGGGCTCGTGGACAACGTCGTTCGCCCGCTGATCGTCGGCAAGGACACGAGTCTTCCCGACTATGTCGTCCTTATTTCCACGCTCGGCGGGCTGGCATTGATCGGCGTCAATGGCTTCATCGTCGGGCCACTTGTTGCGTCCATGTTCGTGGCGGCGTGGGACATTTACGCCGCCGAATCGCGTGTATCGCAAACCGCGTTGGACCATGGGTTACGGCGTTCGCGGAGACCCGAGGACTAGACTGAACGTCCATCGCTTGCGACTGCGAGCGCTCGCTGCGGTAGGGAGCGTGTCATGGACACAACGAGTACCATCGGTAGCTGGGGTGCGGCGATCATCACTTCAGTGACAACGGCTCTTTCGATGTTCGTAGCGGCCGTGCCGCGCATCGTGGGCTTCCTGGTCATTCTCCTCGTCGGCTGGTTCATCGCCTCGCTCATCGGCAAGGCCGTGGCGATGGTGCTGCGGAATGTGCGGTTCAACGAGCTTTCGCAGCGGGCCGGTCTTTCCGGCTTCGTGGAGAAGTCGGGCGTCCGATCGGACTCCTCGGGCTTCGTGGCGGGAGTCGTGAAGTGGATCGTGCGACTCGTCGCGCTCGTCGTCGCCTTCGACGCCCTGGGATTGCCGGCCGTATCGCAGGTGCTTCGCGAGTTCCTGCTGTGGCTTCCGAATCTCCTGGTCGCGATGGTCGTGCTCGTCATCGGGGGCGTGGCCGCGAACGCGGTCTCGACCGTCGTGCGTGGCGCGACCGCGAGCGCGAGGTTGGGCAATCCGCGAACGCTCGCGCGGATCTCGTCCATCGCTGTGTGGGTCTTCAGCGTAGTGGTGGCGATCAACCAGCTCGGCATCGCCACGAGCCTTGTGAACACGCTGTTCATGGCAGCGACCGGCGCGCTTGCGCTGGCGCTGGGGCTCGCTTTCGGCCTGGGAGGCCGGGAAACGGCTGGCCGTATCGTGAACGACTGGTACCAGAGGAGCCAGCAACCCCTCACTCCGACCCAGGAAGCGCTATCCAGGGAGACCTCTCCCGAAGCCATTGCGAGTGAGCAGGAGTCCGCCGCGCTTCGCGGGACGACGCCCCGGACCGGCCAGCGTGAGCGCGCTTGATGCGCCAGGGAGCAGGCGATGGCCAGGGAGCTCAGGATTTACGACTGGTCGGGAAGCCAGGAGTACGAGGTCGTCGAAGGGCCCGTCGGCAGCGTCAGGAAGTCTGCAGCGGGCACGAGGCTCGCTTTGCTGGGCCGCGACGTGCGGTTGGCGTCCCCCGCAACGTCGTTGCGGGAGGGCGAGTACATTCGGGCCCTGCTGCGAAAGGGAGCAGACGGCGATGCGGCTGCGGTGATCGCGCTCCAGCGGCGTGGTCGTCTGGCCGTGGAGTACACCGGCCCGCGAGTCACGATCCACTTCGCGATCATCGCCGCGGTCCTGCTGATGACTGGCTTCTACTACGGCATCTGGTGGCTGGTGTGCCTGGCCGCCCCGATCGTTCTGCTTCGATTGGTGTTCTCGATGCAGGAAACGGCCACTCTGCGCCGCTTTGAAGCCTATTGCAGGACATCTCCCATCGGCAGCCTTCGGCTCTGAGTCATCGCGTGAGGGTTTGAGGTTCGCGCGCGGGCGTGGCATCCGCTGCCAGCGCACCGGGCGGAACAGCGAACTCGATCCCTGCGCGTGCAAACTCCCGGTGGATCAGGATCTGTATCGCGTGCTGGATGTCCATGTGCCGCTGCATGTCCCGTGAAAGCACGTGGTACACCGTTTCGAAGTCCAGCGACCAGGCAGCGTGTTTCACCAGATGGCTGCGATCGAAGCGTGCCCCTTCCTGGGCGACGACGATGTTTCGGATGAGCGAGGGGATGCGCTCCAGTGCCTCCGGCGACGTCTTGTACGCGACACCCACTGTGAAAACGACCCGTCGTTCGCGCATGCGCCCGAAGTTCCGGAGGCGGCTGCGAAGCAGATCCGCATTCGAGACGATGATCTGCTCGCCGTCGGCACCGCGCAGGCGCGTGCTTTTCAGCCCGATGTGCTCGACCCGGCCGGTGTAGTCGTCCACGAGAAGCAGGTCTCCGATGATGAACGGCCGATCGAGCGTGATCGACAGCGACGCGAACAGATCCCCGAGAATGTTCTGCATCGCTAGCGCGACGGCCACGCCGCCGATGCCAAGACCTGCCACGAGTGCTGTGACGTCGACGCCTGCGTTCTCCAGGATCAGCAGCACGACGATCGTCCAGATCACCATGCGCACGATGACCCCGACTATCCCGAGCGACCCCGCGGCGGCCCGATCCGTTTCCAGCGTGACCGCTCGACGTTGCTCCAGGAAGACCGAAGTCGCGGCCGTGCTCCAGACGCCCACCTGCCAGATGAGCGCGATCATCACCACGGACCGGGCTACGCGCGTGATCGTCCCGGAAGGGGTCAGCGTCGCGAAACCGGCTTCAGCCGAGAGGACGAGCAGGAATGTGACGGTCGTGCGGCTCAGAGTTGCCGCGAGCAACTGCATGAGATTGGAGTCGCCCCTGCGTTGGAGGCGCTCGTTGTAACGCCTGATGAGCCGCCGGACGATCAGCAGCGCGAAAAACCAGGCGGCGGCAACCGAAAGGGCGATGAGCCAGTCCGCTGCCGAGTCGTTGAACTCCGGCACCGGCACGTATTCATGCAGGACGTCCACGCGCGCCGCCCTGGTTCGGGGTTTGGATCTCAGCTGTCACATAGCAGGGCGACGCGACGGGCGGCGAGGTCCAGCGCGTCCGCGTCGGCAGCCTTCGCCATCTCGCGCTTGGCATCCTCGCAAGCGACGGCTGCAGTCCGGATGGACTTGTCTACCGAGCGCACGGCGGCGGTGCTCGCCGGATCGCAGTAGCTGGCGGCCGCGCGACGAATGTTCGCCGATGAGCCGACCTGCTCGATGGCCACGCAATCCCCCACGTGAATCTCGCGCTGATCGCTGACGATACGTGTCGTCCCGCCGCCTAGTGTTTCCACCGTGTACGCCATGCCCGAGCGGTTGCCTTCCATCGCGGCAGTGGCCACGCCACCAACTGCGGCACCCCGCGCGGCATTGAACACACTGGAGTTCGACGAGTTGGAAAGAAGACCGAGAGTTCCGCCCACCAGCGCACCCTTCGCTGCGGCCGAATCCAGAGTCACCGGCTCGGCGCTGCGCACGGTGCCGAACTGGATGGAAGTGGTCTGGCCGACACGGTGGCTCTGCATCTCGCAGCCTGCGGCGCCTGCCGCGGCCATTGCGAGAAGGGCGAGCGAGAGGTGATTCGACATGGCAGTTCTCCCTTTGCGAGGTGTTCGATTGGCCTCGCGGCATGCATCAGAACCGATACGTAGCGGCAATTCCGGTGGAAGATGGCATTCGTCCGGCAGGGACGACGACGACTTCGCCGCCCATCCGGGAGACGATCTCGGCGAGATCGTTGAGCACGTCGCCTGTGTGCGGATCGGACGGATCGCCGGCAACGACCCGGCCCGTGACTTCGTCGATGTATCCCGGAACCTGCCGATCCGCTTCCACGAGCAACAGGCCGATGCGACCCGAGATCGCGGCGAAAGCCGCCTCGTCGATCGCATCCGAGGCGAACCCGTTGGCACGCGCCTCGTAGAACCGGTCGATGTGAGCGGCGAGCCGCTCCAGGTAGAGCGGTTCCATCTTCTGCCACGCGAGCTTGCGCAGTTCTTCGACATCCAGCGTTTCGGGATTCACGCGGATGCCGTCGCTCAGGAGCATCGGGTTGTGGCTCACGTTCCGGAACGGCGAGTGGTGTTCCGCCAGGGCGGCGAGCAGCAAGGGCATCGAGCCTGGCTTCGAATAGCGCTCGAGTACGACCCGGTCTACAGCGCGGAAGAACTTCTCCATGTCGTTCTGCGTCTGCTCCGATTTCTGCGCAGGGTTGTAATGGACGGTGCTGCCGCCCGGCGCGCTGCGCACCGAGGGTCGGGGAAGCGTGCGATCCTCGGCCGCGAGCGCTTCGCTCAGCTCGACAGAGACGTCGCCGAGATCGATGGGATCGAGTACGTCGCGATTGCCTTCGTACAACGTCACGGAATCGCGCGTCAGGCAGAGCACCTGATACCGGTCCGCCGACTGCAGGATGCGCAGGAGCGGCTTCGTGTAGAAGCTCGGCGCCACCATGAGGAACTCGCGAACCGGCCGTTGCAGATCGAAGAGCTCGAAGCTGTCCGGCGAGCTGAGAATGGCGAGCCCATCGGTGCGATGGTTCCAGAACTCCGCGTCGTCCTGCAGGGACTCGTGCTTCTTCAGGAGATCCCGCACGTCGCGTGACGAATAGGATTGCCTGAGGGACTTTTCCATCTCACTGCGGAGGTTGCGGTAGCGGATGGGGTCCTGGCGGTTCTCCGGATGGTGCCTGTGCGTGGGCTGATACAGCGAGATACAGGGCGGCCCGGCTTGAGCCCGGAGGCGGGAAAGATCGTCCGCGGAAAGCTGGCGCATGGGTCGCTCCTCAAGTCACGCGCTTGCGACCTTGGCGCAACGGTTCTGTCGCTGCGATAACCGAAGGTCCAATGCGGATCGGACAGCAACGCTGCCGGCCGCGCGTCCGCGCGTTAACCCAAGGTCCTATTTCGGGGCCGACCGAACCGTACCTAGCATGCAGGCTCGTTACTGGTGACCCAGGGTGCGGGCCACCTTCGCCGGCGCCTAACAGCCCACCGAGGGATCACGCATGAAGCGACACAGCACCCCTGCAGCGGCGGTGTCCCGAGTACGATGATTCCGCATCGGACCACTTCGGGACACAGAGACGTCCGCACGGCTCGCGCGGATACGCCTACGGTATTCATCGTCGATTGCGACGATGCCGCCCGAATGCTGCTCAGCCAGCTTCTCGGATCGTCGTATGCCATTCGCGCATTCGCGTCGTTGCGCGAGTTCTTCGAGGGGCATGATCCGGGCGCGGCCGGATGCATCATCCTCGATCATGCCGCGGCCGGCGGTGACGAGCTGAGGGTGCAGGCGAAGCTCGCCGAGAACGATTGTCTGCAGCCGGTGATCCTCCTCAGTGCCTGTGCCACCGTTCCGATGACGGTGAATGCGTTACGCGCGGGAGCGCTCAATGTGCTCACGAAGCCGTTCAGGCCTGCGGATCTCGTCGAAGCGGTTCGGGAAGCGTTGCGGGTCGAGGCGAGCATTCGTCGAACCCGGGATGCGACGCGGGCCGCGCAGCGCAGGCTTGCGGCGCTCACGCCGCGAGAGCGGGAAGTGCTCGCGAGCCTCGTCGCCGGAAAGCTCAACAAGCAGATCGCGGCCCAGCTCGGCATCGTCGAGAACACCGTGAAAGCCCACCGGGCGCGGATCATGCAGAAGCTCGGCGTTCGCGGACTGGCAGAGCTCGTCTTCTTCACGACGACTCACCAGTGGGGCGAGGAGGCGAGCGATTCGCCGCGAATGCGCGAAAGCCTGAACGGGAAAGCCTGAACCTGAAGAGGAAGCAAGCATGGCCAGGTATGTGCTCGATCTTGAGCGGGAGACGATCGCCAACAACGACTTCCGGCGCGTGATCTTCACCGGCAACGACCTGCAGCTCGTATTGATGACGCTCGCGCCGGGCGACGAGCTCGGGGCCGAGATCCATCCGGAGCACGATCAGTTCATCCGCGTGGAGTCGGGAGTGGGCCAGGTGACACTGGATCACCGGAGTTTCCCGGTGACTCACGGCACCGCCGTCATCGTTCCGGCGGGTGTCGAGCACAACGTCGTCAATACATCGAAAACGCAGCCTCTTCGGCTGTACACGCTGTACGGCCCGCCGGAGCATGCGACGGACACCATTCACCGCACGAAGGCGGACGCCAGGCACTGAGTTCCCCGCACTGAGCCCAAGGAGTAGCCATGTCCACGACAACCGAGAACACGCAGCGCCTGCTTCAGTCGTTCGTGCCAGCCTCGTCCTCGCGCGCGCAGGTTTCGGTGAGCACGGGTGCGGCCCCTAATGCTTCGGCACTTGGGATCGCGACGTACTCGTCGGGGGACGTGCCGGCTTCTCTCGGAATGAATCGCGAGCGCCTGGTTTCCGCGGGTTTCACCGGAGCGCCTGGGAAGGCGCTCGCGGTCGCTTCGGTTGCGGGGCCAATCGTGATCGCAACGGGCATGGGATCGCCGGACGATCTGACGGCGGATCGCATTCGGGATGCGGCCGCCGCGTTTGCGCGGGCGGCTTCGTCTCATTCGCGCCTCGCGTTCTCACTGGATGGCCTTGAGCACCTTCGCACGGATATCGCCGCGCAAGCCGTCGTCGAAGGCATCCTGCTGGGACGCTATGAATTCACGGGTTTCGGACGTGCGCCCACGTCGGTGCCTGTGGAAGAGATCTGCGTTGTCGGAAGCAGCATCGATGAGTCCGAGGCACGCACCGGAGCAGAGCGAGGAGTGGTGTACTCGGAGGCGACCATTCTCGCGCGCAATCTCGCGAACTCGCCTCACAACTATCTGACAGCCACGCAGCTTGGGCGAGTGGCAACGGATCTCGCCGAGCAGAAGGGCTTCGAAGTGCAGATCTTCGACAAGGAAGCGCTCCAGCGCCTCCAGTGCGGAGGACTTCTCGGCGTGAATGCGGGAAGCGTCGAGCCGCCCTGCATGATCAAGCTGGTGTACAAGCCGGCCGAGCGTCCATCCGGAACGCTGGCGCTCGTCGGAAAGGGAGTGATGTACGACTCGGGCGGCATCAGCCTGAAGCCGAACGACAACGTGCATGCCCGAATGAAGAACGACATGAGCGGCGCGGCGGCCGTGCTCGCGGCCCTCGCTCCGTTGCGCGAGCTCGGATGCAAGACGACAGTCACCGGCTTCCTGATGTGCACGGACAATATGCCGTCAGGCACCGCACAGGCGCTCGGCGATGTCATCACGACGCATGGCGGACGGACGGTCGAAGTCACGAATACCGACGCGGAAGGACGGCTGGTGATGTGTGACGCGCTTGCCATGGCGGTGGAGGAGGGGCATGACGCGATAATCGACATCGCGACGTTGACGGGCTCCGTCATGCGCGCTCTGGGGCCGGACATCGCGGGGCTCTTTGGCAATCACCCGAAGCTCGTGGAGCAGGTCAAGCATGCGGCGGAGATCACAGGAGAGCCGGTGTGGCAGCTGCCTCTGCACGAGGCCTACAGGAAAGTGCTGGACTCGGATGTTGCTTCGATGAAGAACACGGGGCCGACCGGCGGCTCGCAGCCGGACGGCATCGTCGCGGCCCTGTATCTGGCAGAGTTCGTAGGCTCGGTGCCTTGGGCTCACGTCGATATCTGCGGAACCGCGTGGCACGAGAAGGACGAGCTCTGGCGACGTGCGGGCTGCTCCGGATTCGGGGCACGGCTGCTGGTGGAGCTCGCCATGCATTTCGAGGCGCCCGCGCCGAGGAGCGCCAAGCACTAGGAAAAGCGCCAGGCGCCAGGAAAAGCGTATCAGCACGTCCTGCCGCTTTCGTGTTCGGGGCGAGCTGTTTTGCGTGTCTGGACGAAGAGCCGGGAGAGTTGCAAGCTGCTCTCATGGCGCGCCCACGAGGCAACAATAAGAAGTCATCCGCAGTTCCAGCCCACCCGCGACCCAGCCGCGCGGATCTCCTCGCGGCGGTGGATAAGACCGTGCCTGACATTATCGCGCCGGGACTTCGGGTTCTGTTCTGCGGGATCAATCCCGGCCTGTATTCCGGCGCGACGGGGCATCACTTCGCCCGGCCGGGGAATCGCTTCTGGCCGGCGCTGCACGCCAGTGGCTTCACGGATCGATTGCTCTCCCCGTGGGAGGAGCAGGAGCTGGTGAAGTACGGCTGCGGCATCACCAACCTCGTCGCGCGCACCACGGCGAGCGCGGACGAGCTTCGCCCCGAGGAACTCGTTGCCGGGCATCGGAGGCTGCGAGCCAAAGTGGCGAAGTACGCGCCGAGATTCGTCGCAGTATTGGGAATAGGCGCATACCGAAGCGCGTTTGGCGAACCGAAGGCCGCACTCGGAAGGCAGCCTGAAGCGTTCGCGGGCGCCACCGTGTGGGTGCTGCCGAATCCGAGCGGACTGAACGCGCACCATCAGCTGAAGGATCTCGCGGCCATGTTCCGCGAGCTGCGGGAAGCGGCTTTCCCGCGCGACTAGCCACGACGACGTCTCTACCCGAGCACCTCGCTCAGGAAATCCCGGATGGCCTGCGCGGACTGCCGGTCCGCGAACTCGTCGTACGCGATCCCGAGCTCCGGAATGTTCGCGCCTGCGAAAGTGAAGGCATGCTTCGCGTGCCCGTATGCGCGCAGTTCCCATCGCGCCCCGGCGCGGGTGACCTGGGACGCGAACTCAACGACGTCCGACGGCGGCGCGACCGGATCCTCCCAGCCGTGCAGCACAAGCAGCCGCGCCTTGATAGGCACGCTCGGTAAGGGCGGCGCTCCAAGAGGTGCGTGAACGGCGATCGCGCCCACCAGTCCTTCCGGCGAAGCGCGCGCCAGATCCAGCGCGCAGAGGCCGCCGAAGCAGTGGCCGATCATCACCACACGATCCGCGATCACGCTTGGATGCGCACGAATCGTGTCGATACCCGCGAGTAGCCGGCGACGGAGAAGCGCGCGATCCCCGAGCAGGGGATTCATGAGGTGGCTGTTGTCGCCATCGATGCGGCCGCGAACACCCTTGCCGTAAACATCCAGCGCGAACGCAACGTACCCCTGACTCGCAAAGGCATCTGCCATGGCGTTGAAATGCGCGTTGGGCCCGTCCCACGCGTGACCGACGAGAATTCCGGGACGGCGGTCGGGCCTCGAAGGAATTGCGAGGTAGCCCTCGAAGGTAGTCGTTCCATCACTGTACTCGCACGCAGGCACGGCTCTTTCCCGGTCATTGATCGTGCGTTGAGTGTAAGTAAACGCAGATTTACTATCCAACGCCCATGGGACGCCCGAAAAAACTCAGCGATGACGAGTGCCTGGAGCAGGCGTTCGACGTCATCAGTCGTGAAGGCTTCGAGTCATTTACTTTGGAGCAGGTCGGAAGAGCGGTCGGGCTCTCGCCGGCCGCGCTCATCAAGCGCTTCGGTACCAAGGACCGGCTCGCGCGCGCGGCCCGCGACCGCAAGTGGGACGTCAACCTCGAGCAGGTGGCCGCCGCACAGTCCGACTCCTTGCGGGGCCTCGCGAGCCTTTCTCACTTCGTGAAGCTGATCGCGCGCAGCGTGGATTCGAAGAGGCTCGGCGAGCACATGCGGCTCCTGGGCTCGCAGTCGGACGAGCCGCGGTCACGGAAGAGGGTGGCGGCGTACTTCCGTGGTACGCGCGAGAGAGTGGCGCTCTGCCTTCGCGAAGCAGTGGAGGATGAAGAGCTGCGGCCGATCGATGTCGAGCGCGTCGCCTTCTCGCTGGAAGCGCTGATACAGGGGGCGATCTTCCAGTTCGGATTCCTCGAGCGGCGGGGCATCGAGAACCACTTGCACGAGCACGTGCAGACGTTCCTCGAACCGTATCGCAAGGCCATCGTCGGCGGATGATGACCTCCTGAGAGACAGCGGGCCACCGTGCGGTTTCAAGACCACTCTGCGCCGTCGGGGCCTGCTCCGCTTGGCCTGCGCGCGCGGCGAGCGCTACTCTTCGGTTGCTCTTGCAACGGAGAAGCCGATGACCGAGTTCATTATCCGCCCCCACGGGCGCCTGCACGACTGGATCGCTGACGAACAGGGGTACTTCCGCGAAGAAGGCCTGCGGTACCGTCTGGTCGGCGATGCGGATCGCGAGAATCGTCCCAAGCAGGTCGACCCGGCGACCGGTGCCCTGTGCGACGTTCGGTCCGGCGCGTACGAGATGTACCAGGAGGGAGGCGGATCGAAGGGCGCTTCGCATTCCGACATCAGCTGTGCCTGCCACTGGACCGTGAACGAGGCGGCTGCCAACAAGTCGGGCCGCATGTGGGGCAGCGCATATTCGGTGATGCCGGCGGCCGTGATGGTGCGAGCGGATTCGCCCATCCGGAAGCCTGAGGATCTGGCCGGCGTGGAAATCGCGGTCGGCTATCGTTCCGGCAGTCACTACACCACGATTCAGGCCCTGGAGCCGTTCCTCAAGCGTGAAGAGATCAAGCTGAAGTTCGGCGGCATGCCCTGGGCCCGTGTGGACGCCGCGCTGGACGGGGACGTTCCGGCCACAACGGTCTGGGGCCCGGCGCTTTACGTGTGCGAACAGCTCGGCATGCGCAAGATCGTCGACTCGACATTCATGGGCGCATTCATGATCCCGCCTCTCACCCCGATGGCGGATATCGAGCGATATTTCCGCGCGCTGAAACGCGCGCAACTGGACATCGATCTCGCAGCCGAGCAGCACAAGCATCACTACGCGCGCGAGCTGCCGGACCGTTATCGGGATCGCGTCGATGTCCGCCTGTTCGGGCCGGGCGAGCGCGTGGTCTTCCTGCCGTACTCGCGGCAGGTGTTCGAAGAGACCCAGCGCTGGATCCACGAACGCGACATCTTCGACAGCGCGCCGGCCTGCGATTACCAGGCCGCGGTCATCGCCGACCAGCCGGCTGCGTAAGGCTCGTTCCGCGTAAGGCTCGCTCAGTAGACGCCGGTTGCCGGACCCTCGCTGTGCGACCAGCTGCGCCCGGAGTGCGCCTCGGCGGCATCCCGGGGTCGCACTCCGGACTCGAGGAAGCTCTTGAGGCGCAGCAGATCCTCGTCCAGCTCCTTTTTCGGATCCGCGCCGAAGATCCGGGCCACCGCGTGCCCGAGCGCTCCAGTGGGCGGGTTGTAGCTCATCTGGATATTCACTCGCGTGCCCTTGCCGGTCGGTTCGAAACGGATGATGCCGGCGTGCGCCACGCGTGAGTTGGGGATCGTGCGCCAGCCCAGCAGCTCGTTGGGTTTGTACGCAGTGGTCTGCGAATCCCACTCCACCGTGACTCCGGCCGGCCCCGCGACCTCCCAGTGAGAGCGCCCATCGTCGTAAACCTGCACTCTCCGGACGTTCCGCATGAACGACGGATATCTCTCGTAGTTCGAGAGCGTTGCGAAAACCGACTCGACGGGCGCCTGCACGTGGATGGTTTTGCGGATATCGATGGCGCGCCTGCCGGACCAGCCGGCGAGCCTGGAGAGCGGAACATTCGTGGTGCTTCTTACAACCGCGAGCGCGCCGAGCAATGAGGTCAGCACTCCAGTCGTCGTCGAGTGCCGGAAGAGCCGGCCACTTCCCACGATCATCAGCGCCGTGCCGGAGACACCTGCAACCATTCGCAATGCCGGAGGCCAGTATTCCCTGAGCAGCGCCTTTCGATATGGCCTCAACGAGCCGCCCCCCTGCAGTGACGGTATGCCGTCCGGGCGCTCGGAAACGGAGAGATGATCGTATACAACACGGACGCCTCTCACGCCGTGCACCGTGTGCATCAGTTGCTGGTGCTCTCGCGCAAGGATGGCGCCGACGAGCCGGATCTCGCCGTCGTTCGCGAACACGTCGATCGCACCGGGATGCGAGACAACGCGCCCCATCGCGGCGCGCACGCGCTCGGCGAGCACCTCGTCCGAGACATCCTCGCGCGTGAATCGCGAGCGGACCTGCGCGCCCGCACCCCGCACGCGGTGTTCAAGGTCCCGCCCGCCGACGCGAACGCCTCGGGACAGGCTGGCTGCCACGCTCGTGAGCTGGTCTCTCGCGCGTGCCCGCCTGCGACGACCGCTTGCGGGATCGAGCCAGTACATTGAAGCAGCACCAACTGCTGCGCCGACGGCTAGCCTGATGAGATTCACCATTGGAGCAGTTCCCGTGGGAGTGGGGGTGCCGAAGGCGAGCAAGGTGCGCGCCCGTGAAACGCGTTTGCGGCGCTGGGAGACAGCGTTGGTCGAATATTTCAGCTCAGCCCCGACCGGAGCGGAACCTCACGCGCTCGGTGAGGCGAGCCGTTTCTTCATCGGTACGAACGTGATGTGCAGCCCACCGGGAAGCGGATGGTCGATCGGGCTCTCCCCGACATAGCCGCATTTTTCGTACAGGCGCCTGCCCGGCAGCGTGGCCATCAGCTCGCAACCGGAAAAGCCGGCGCGCGCGGCCTCCGCCTCGC
>Ga0182742_1003919_pt1 | contig 13988 bp, 5 predicted proteins | sample eDN5th37CBELigMG_FD_128880 | JGI IMG/M metagenome (GOLD analysis project Ga0182742, IMG submission 128880) | Enriched Miracle-Growth compost microbial communities from Emeryville, California, USA - eDNA 5th pass 37_C BE-Lig MG (version 2)... ... | reverse complement strand
CCTTGTTGCTTCGATTTATAATGGTTAACAGGCTTGAGAGAATAATAATCTTTGTCTGAAAACCTTTATCTTTAAGCTTCTTAGAGAATTTTTCACATTTTTGCTTCTCTTTTCCAGTCGCTATATGAATTCCCAGCTCCATGTAATCTAACAAATCTTGCCAAATATCCAAAAGCCTTTTCAAACTTTCACCTAGGCTTAGCCAGCGGACCTTCACATATTTTTCAAACCCCACCATCTTGTGTCTTTTGAATATTTTTTAATTTTGCTATTCGTTGCAGATAGGAGAAATAAGAATGGATCTTTTCAACAAAGTTTAATATTTCTCTGGGCGAGATTTCTAAAGAGTTGCTAATAGCCAGATTTAAGGAATGGCAGGGATCCGGCTTCGTCGTAAAAAAAAGTAATCAACTTCTTTTGCTAATAAAATACCTAGCCCTCCATCAGATCCAGACAAATTGCTTCCTCTATATTGAATATAACCAATAAGATTTTTCTTGATTCCTTCACTCTAATTAAACACCTTTTCATTCACGGCTTGGAATAAGACAGGTGCTGTGCTACTTTCTTGAAGATACTTAACTCCGATTACCTTATTTTGATAATAGCTGTTATGGTAGCATTATCCACCATTAATGAAAACTTAGAGAATTCAAGCTCTTATTGGATTTTTTCAGATAAGAACTTTCCAAATCCATTTGCTAATTTGGAGATTTCTTTAGAGTTGAAATGAAATTCCGAGAAAAAGTTTTGCTTTTTTTGAAGAGACATATGCCTTAAGAAGCTCCCTAATTCTTGGATTTGTTCAAAAGAAAAGTTAGATTTTACAAAATGCCAAGAATTCCAAGTAATGGACTTTAGAGTCGTCTGAAACCTTTTTTTCTCTTCAAAAAAAGCTGGGGCTTCGTTCAACTTCTGAATGTCCTCTGATTTTCTTATATGGAGCCGATGTTTATCTGTAAGGAGGTGAGAATATAAATACCTTCTTTGACAATTATTCGCACTTATAGGGACAAAATTTGCAAGAATATTTGTTAGTAGTAGTATTATAGTCGAGCATTGTTAAAAGAAGCTTTTCTAGTGGTTTGGAAGGACTTCCTGAGTTTTTCTTCTGTTCCTCTTGACTTTCTCTTAGACGCTTTTGTGAGTAGCGAAGTTTATTATTCAAAGAGACTGAGGTTTCTTGAGAGTTTCTTGAATTGGCTTGCTTTGATAAAGCAGCCGATTTAGTTGGAGACTTACGTTTTATAGTCTTACTTTGAGAATTCTGCATTTCTTATTTGGATTTTTATTATATTTCAATAGATGAAAGTAATTTAATAAAAAAAAAAATTAATTTCTCATCTAAATTGAAAATAAACCAGTGTTGAAAAAACAGCAGACAAAAAAAATTATAGGATCTGCTCAAAAGCAGACAAATTTTTTTGTTGTTGAAAAAAGCACAACAATTTTTTTTGGGTCTGCCCCCTTGTAAATTATAGTCGGCTCTCGACTCTATGACTTTTTTTTTGTTTTAAAAATTTCGTCACCCCCCCCCCGGGGGGAGGATGAGGGGTCAACAGACCATCAAAAGGGAAAGCAGATACTCAAAATTTCCATCTGCAAAGCAGAAAGTCCGAGGCAAACTTTTTTCAACACTAAAATAAACTCTGTTAACTGAAACCAAATTAAGCCAAATAAAAGTTGAACCTATGCTTAAATACGTTATTAGGAGTTAATTTAGAGGCAATTTTTTCAAAAAGTTAGAAAATTCTAAGTTGTTTCAGAAAAATAACAAGTTGAAAAAACCTGTAAATTCCAACCTATCAACAATATCCCTTTTTCAAATAAGCCAAGCAAACAAACGAAAAGTCAAATTTAATTTCCTACTACAATTTTCAGAAAAAGTGTAAAAATAAATTTAAGTCGTTGCATTCTCAAAACCGAGTTTCTTGAGGTTTTTTTCTGATTTGTATACATAATTTTATTTTATTTTTTTTTATAAAGGATATAAGCTTAGGAAATCAGAAATTTTTTACAAATGCTACATCCAATTCTGAGCTTCTTCCTGTTATCTTAATCTAATCCCCTAATAATTCAGACTAAATAAATGACATCAAATCCTAAAACTTATAGAAAAAAAGATGAAAAAGATATTACAGATTACTTTTTAGATGATTTTCAAAAAAGCAATTTATTCCGAGCTGGAATAGGTAAGAGTTAAAACATTTAAGTGACCTTTAATTGAGCTTGTATGAATCAATAACCATTGAGAATTTAAAAGCAAATAGATTTTATTGTTAAAATTATTGAGAATGAAAAAAAAAATTGATTCCTCAAAGAATCAGTTTCTTTTAGCTCCTGATTACTTCTTCATGTTTTTGGCCTGTCTCACAATTTATGAGGTAATGAAAAGGAGGCCTTATGTTCCATGAATATTGTATAAATGGTTTTTTAAATCAAGGTCATCTCCTATTTTTGGTGTCTAAATTTTATTGAAATAATTTACTCTTTTTAGTAATTCCACAAATAATCTTTGTCAAATAATATAGGAATACAGAATTGCTAAGATATAAGCTGACCAATTCTTGTCAAGTTTTTTTTCCTGATTAATCAAGTAATAATACTCAAGGTATAAAAATAGAAGTTTTAATCTTTTAATATTATCCACTTGTTTGGGTTAAACGATTGCCTCTATTCTAGGATTATCCCTCCGATGAAATCATGATTTTTTTTTAAAACTTTAGGAGAGAGTAAGAGAGGTCTCATAAGAATGTTTTCATAAATTTTTGAGTTTGAAAAATCCAAAACCAATGATAATTTTGTGCTTGAATCTTTATCTTCTTCTCATTTGCGACTTTATTCTTTTAGACAATTTGGTTAATTTTATTGTAATTTTTAAAGTTCCTGTTCTGCCTTAGCTGATATTTCTGATTTAAAGAAAACAGATATGCCTTATGAAAAAATTCGTTACTGTTTTTCCTCTTCTCTGAGCATCTACTATAAGAGATAAACTGAAGTTTTTTTTTTAGAGCTTTCATAAGCCCTATTTCTTTCCATTCAACATTTACTTATCAATTTTCAATCAAAACTTAGAAAAAGTTTTTGCTCTCTCACCAAAAAAATTAAAAAACTGGCAAGGAAATGATTTTTTTTTTTTTTAATATTTGTATTTGTTGTTATGTGGAATGATGCTGAATAAGAATTATGAATTTATAAGGGCCGTATTCCACGAATCAGAAGAGAAAACACACTTTCCAAATAAAAAAGAATTTTTCTCTCCCACAGACGGGGTTTTCTGCGTCTCGGAAAATTTTTTAAATAAAAAAAAATAGGTCAAACCAAAGACTTTCAATCCTAAATGCGAGCTTGGCAGCATTTTTAAGTAAGATTAAGGAATAAAAAATTAATCAGGGGTTAATAACAGAAGGAATCTAAAATAAACAAAGTGTTTTCTTTAAACTATAGAACTTTCCGACAAAGATCGAAAAGAGGCGAGAATAATAAGCACATGACTGAATGAAAGTAAAGATCAAAATAAAATCATATAATTAAAAACAAAAAATTAGAGAACTAGGTTTTTTTTTAAAAAAAAATCAAGTCTTTAGTTTTTAGATTGTATTGCAAAACTAGTTTTTTTGTTTAAGGAGATTACAATTAGAATTTTACTAGGTTTCATCATATTTTTTACAAACCTATTTATAGCAATTTTATTGGATATAAAAATATTGTAAGTTTAGTAGTTTCTCTTCACAATTTACTCAAGATTAAAAGAAACAAGGCAACAACAATAAGTAATTATACTCAAGGTGAACTTTACTTTTTTTGAGAGGGACAGACGAGTTTAGATTTTTGTTAAATCTTAGAGTTGGAATGAAGGAATTCAAGACCTTTATTGGGGAAATAAAAGAAGTTAATTAAATGCATATTTTTTTTTCTTCTTGTTCGGTCTTTAATGTGAATAGAAATTAATTAATTTGATATATAAATTGCTTTGAAGCACTACTGAACTGACAACTGGTCAAGTATCACGTTAAAAAAAAATAGGATCTGAAACTGAAGAAATAAAAAATGAAGATAAAACCCCCTCATTCAAAACGTAAAAGAAAAAAAGGAAGGTCTCTGATATATAATTTGAAGGTTATTTTGATAGCATAATTTTCGATTTGATTTTAGGAGCCTGAAATTTCATGCTTTATTTCACTAGAAAATTGATCTATTAATTTTTCGTTTTTTTTAACTTCCTTTGTTAACTCTCATCAGTGTTTTGCAAATAGATCCCTGAGAATCTTGTATGATATGAAACCTTGCGGTTATAAGAGAATCACTTTCTACCATCTAAACATGATCAGGTCTGAATCTGTAGGTGTTGGCGTTATATGAAGAATTTTTGCCCCAACTCTTTCCCTTGAAACACATCTCAAGCTCTTAAGATGACTAAATATTTAGACAATTTCCTAAAAATCTTTCTTGGGCGAATTATGCTCATCTTGGAACTTTTAAAAAAGATTATGCTAATTCCATTAGTATTCCCTAAGGTTAGATTGTTTAACCTTCAATAATTCCTCTAATGTTTGTAAGAAATTTATCATTACATGAACAGCCTAATGTTCAAATCCCAAAGCCCTTCCAAGACATAACAATATATAAAAACTATATTGAAGTTCTTTCCTATTCTATTTTTCCAGGTATCTCAGCCTAAAGCTCAAACTAGCTCGTCTAAAAGTTCAAAAACGATTACAAGACTTTGCGCACACTATCTCAAAGTTTTAGATCTTTTGAATTGGAGATTAACCTCTATCTTTATTACCCAGGACCTTGAATACAGAGTTCAAGGAAAATACCACTTAGAACTGCTTTTCTTAAGGAGAAAAAGTATTATAGATGATGATGTCGTTTGGGAGTATCCCTTTGCTATAAACAACAACTCTATTAAAAAAAAAGAAAATGTTGATAAAATTTCACATCCTCAATATTTGAACAAAACCACTTTCTGAAATTAAGGGAAAAAAATTGCTTACCAAATTTTATTCTAATTTTAAAACCATAAAATCTTTATCTTAAATCTAATTTTAGGTTGTTCAAAGAAAGTTTTTGATATCAACTCGAAAAACTACTTGTTTATCTTGTTCATCAATTAAACCTCAAATACTGTTCAAACCGAATTTAATTCGTTTCGAGGGAAAAATTTATAATCTTAAAAATTCCAATTATACAATCTATCCTCATCCAAACTATGATATGCGAAGAACCAATACTGATTGATTCCTCTCCAATCTCTTATCAGAGTCCTACAACTCCAAACGATCTTGTTATATTCAAAGAACTCAATAAAGCGAAGTTTTCGGTGGTAGGGGCTTATTCACCTAGTCTTCGTAAAAATTTTGCTGTCAAAGTATTTCCATATCAAAATAATCAAGTCAATCAATACTTTCTAAAAGAAGCTTATTTCATGCAATTCAATCATCCAAACCTTATTTCAATCGCAGACTGTCAAGTTGGACAAGTGATTCCCACAGAAAAAGGGTACATGCAGGTTTCTTGCATTATCATGGAGTTGGCTCCTTTTGGAGACTTTTTTGAAATTATTATGACACGTCAAATTAAATTCTCAGAACAACTGGCACGCACATTTTTTCATCAACTGGTCGAAGGAGTTGAGTACCTTCATTCCAAAGGAGCGGCTCATCTTGACTTGAAATTGGAAAACCTTCTTCTTGGAGATGATTTTAAATTAAAAATAGCTGACTTTGACACTGCGTTTGTCTTTGGTCAGACTCAAATCCATTCTAAAGGAACTAAATCTTACAGAGCGCCAGAGATTATGAATTGTACATGCAAAGATCCTCAAACTGCTGATATTTATTCAATGGGTGTTATACTTTTTATTTTCAAATGTCAGGGCAAATTACCTTACAAGGAACAAGCTAGTAACAAAGGAGTCAATTTCTTACATTTATTGATGAATGATAAACCAAAGTTTTGGGAAAAACAGTGTGAAATACAAAGGAGAGAAGTTTCTTTCTTTGGTCAAGACTTCAAAGTACTTTTTGAAAGGATGGTAGAAGCAAATCCTTCAAAGAGAGCAACAATTTATGAAATAAAAAAATCAAAATGGTACTTAGGACCGACTCTTTCAAAAGAAGAGCTTCAAAAAGTTTTTGAATGATGGAAAAATCGAGAACAACCTTATCAAACGTTTTATAAATCTTCACTTTATAAATTTATAATGTTTCAAATTCTTATTTCTTTTATTTGTAACAATTCTACAACACCTTCTTTTGTTTCAGTTTTTCTGTTATTTTTCATTTGTATTTTCAAGATCACAAATTTAACCCTTGAAAGAGAAACAAATCAGATTCATTTGAATTTTCATCAATTTAAATAAAACATAGAAATCTAACTTATGACTTCAAACACTCAATTTTTACTTCATTTTATCCTTTGTATAAATTTCTTTTGTTGAATCATTACATTTTTTTGTTCAATTCTCAATGATAGTCTTAGATATTCTTGAATCCAAATAAAATTTCTACATCTTTGTCATAACAAAAGAATCAGAAGAATTGATTTATAATAACTTTTTTGTTTGTTTCACTCATATCAAGTGATTCTTTTTCAAATTACTTGGTTAATCTTTAAAAATAAATTGGGCAAAAAAATCTAGCTTCATAATTATAATTTTCTCTTTAAAAGATTTTACTTATTAAAACAAGTTTCACCAAATTTAAATAAAAGGTTATTAAATCTTTTGGCAACACAAACATTGTTTGACAATTTTCGAACGTTATATGATGATGAATTTCAATGAATCTTAAAAATGAATCGAGATTATCTATATTTCACTAAGATTAAGAGACCCTTAAATTTGATAATGAAAAATAGTTTTAAAATTGCTGTTTCTTTACAAAGGAGCTTTTTGTGTTCCTGACTCAAGGCAATAGGATGAACATGTCAAATTCTTGTAAAAAATAGTAGATATAAGTTTGTTTCTTAAGTAAGAAGTCGGGAAATAACTTTTATAACTAATCACAAAATAGTTATTTTGAGTTGAATCCGAAAAACTCGAAAAACTCGAAATAAAATTTCCTTCCAAGATGTTTTTTGATGTGGTCAGTTTTTCAGAAAATAAAATGAAATTTGATTGGCCAACCAAGTTTAGATTATTTAAACTTCAAAAAATACGTTTGCATTTGTCTCTTCCTTCTTTCCTTCCTTTTTGATAATTTATTCCCTAATATAATGCAGATATTAATAAGACAAGTCTTCATCTTTCTTTTAGACTTTGGATAACTTGTTCTCTTTTTAAAATTGTTTTTTCATACAAAAATTTGAATTGTTATTTTATCCTGTTCACAGATTAGGTTTAGGATGAACATTTTTCTGCTTTATGAGCAGAATCCGATTACTCGAAACTTAATTCAATAAGATGCAGTAAATCTAAGCTAAAAATTACTTTTTGAATGTATTTGAACAAATTTTCATGAAATAACTTTCCTTAAAAGTTTTTATAAGGAGATTAACCTTCAAAAGAAGCTGAAAATAACGAGAACTGAGCATTTTATCATTACCTTGGAAATATTATTGAATAAAACAGAAAAGCTGGGAAAAAATCGCAAAATTGAAATATTCTCATCTTGATTAAGTTTGGAATAAAAAAATTTTGATATGTAAGGAAGAAATTCGGAGAAAACTGAGCTAGATAAGAAAAGGTTTTTCACTTTTTTTTTTGGTAAACAAAATTATGTACTTCATCCTAAAAGTTTGCTCATAAATTTTGTTAAGAGCTGTTCAATAAAGTTTTCTTTTAAAGGTACCCAAATCTTGAAATCAATTAATCATAAAGAATAAAACTAAATTCATAACACACTGGAAAAAAGCTGAATAGTTTAGGGGAAATAAGCAAGAAACTCTCTTTCTTTTCTCATGGAGACATCCTTATAACCAAAAGAAAATATAAAGTTAAGATGTCACCAGAATAATTAGACGCTTAAACATTAAATTCGAGATTCTTCTATAAGCAGTTCTTAGCACTTTTATTTTTAAATTCTTGAACAAAACTGAGAAAACAAGTTTTACAACAAAAACCAAAAACAATAAAATAATCTGTCGAAACTTTGATTTATTCAAAGGTTTCTCAACTTTCACAAACGTTTGTCCTTAAGATATCCTCAAAATATCTCAAAGTAGTTTTAGCAAACCGCAAAAGTTAAAATACCTCATAGGAAATCTTATTTTTAAATATCATTGAGATCACTGATTTTTATTTTTGAATAATTCTTCGAGACACTTTGCTTCAATAGTTTTAATTGCTTTAAAAATATATTCTCTCAAACTTTCGAATTTTCAAAGCTTTAGAGGTTTGAGGTCTCTTTGAAAGGTATATACTTTTTAGAATGGAGATCCCTTTAATTGAAACGATTTCCTTCTAAAAAATATTGTCTTGGCAATTTTTTGAAAACATTTTAAACTAAAGTGAAGAGCTAAGAAAGAAAAATATAAAATATTTCAAAGATTATGTATTTTTCTTTAATTAATAAAGCTTTCGACCGAAAGCTCTATAATTTCTTTTTTCTAGTTTATTAGAAAAAAATTTCCTCAAAGATGTATGTTTTTTTTTTATAAAACCTCGGATTGATTACAAAATTCACAAAAATTCTTAACCTATGATTTTTTTTTATTTTGAATCAAATATATGTTTCAAAATTTAGAAGGAATAGAATGAATAAAAACAACCAAAATTATAAATTAAATGATTGTTCCCCAGACTCTGTATAAATAAAAAAAAATTCCCAAAAAGGATTCAACCATTTGAAAAATGCGTCATTTTCTAACATGAAGTTTTCCATTTGCCCTTAAAAGAAAAAAAATACATTTGAACAATCTGCATTTTATTTGAATAAATTATTTTTATTAGCCACAAAAATAATAGAAATTTTATATTAGCGTTTTGTCTCTTAGAGTCATTTCGGACTATAGAAGTTGTTGCAAAATTAATAATTCATCAGAACCACAATTACTTCTTACAATTTATAATTTTTCCTTTGAATGAGAAATTTCTCTCTTATGAACCAAACTACCCAACGATTTTGGTTTTTGTCATCTTTACTTTAGGTCAGGAATAAGCAGAATTTTTCAAGATAAACTAGCGTAAGGGTCCTTGAAATCATTTTTAATCAGGTTCTTAGTGTGATATCAAGCCATAGTTTTTATTTCCAAATGAGTTTCTAGTAGCCTCACTGAAGGCTGTTTCATTAAATTAAAATAGGTGGTATAAAACCACTTAGATTAAACCCTCTAAATCCATGTCTTTGGGAGTACTGAGCTCAACCTCATTCTTTTATTCTTGAAAACTTTGTGAGAATTTTCGAATAGGCGAATTACGCTCCTTAAGAAAAATTGAATCACAAACCTCTTTTCCTAGAAAGCAATTAAAAATAGTTAAATAAATCTTTAAAAAGCATTAAAAAAAAAGGTTTTCTGAAAAACTGTAAGCTTGAACTCGAAGTTGTCGCTTTATTCGTTTACAATAAATCATCTCCTCTTTGTAATTATTGTAAATTAACTTATACTTTAGCTTAAGATTAATTGTTTGAAAATAAAATATTGGAAAAACTGAGAACAAAGAAGTTGGATAGTTTTTATTTTCATTGGATGGATTGATAAATCATACTATTGTGATCTCGAATTAGCAAAGGAAATTTCTCAAAGTGGTCATTACAAGCCTCAAGAATTTAAGAAGTTTGCCCTTAATTAATCAGCTCAAAAAATAGAACCAACAGTGAAATAAATGTTTAGATTTAAGGATTTTAGGTTTCCTACAGAAACATTTTCTCAACGTTGAGCACGAGAAGGAAGTCAATATACAAACATCCAGTTCATTCTCAATAAAAAGTATTTAGAAAGTTTATTGGAAAAATTTAAAAGGTTTGATTGTATCTCATCTTTTTCCCCTCTCAAAGATTTAGCAAAAAAAATCAAAATTTTTTTGTTATTTATATATTTTTTAAAGACTTTTTATTTAAGAAAAATGAATAAACAATTCATTTCGGTTTTCATTTATATTTAGACGGATTGCACAAATGTTAGGCAAAGAAATGATAGATTGTCATCTTTCATGGATGGGTCTATTCGTCTCGGCTATTTGCATGTTTTGCCTTTTACTTACTTTTTTAATATTGTTCAAGCTTTTCCTTAATAACTAAATTCTCTGCCTAAAAAAACATAGGTCTGCTGCTAACCTCATGAACACATTCTCTTAAAAATAAAAAATTGATCAATCTTTAAAATGATTATTCTAATATATATAATTAATGTTTTCACAAAAAAAGAAAATATCTGTATTGTACTTTTTTCTTTTGATTGATTGATAAAGCCTCAGGCTCTACAATTCAAATTTTTCTTTTACAACAAAGAATTTTTTTGATGAAATTAATTAAAAGCTCTTTACTAAACTTAAATTTAGATTAATTTTCATTCTTTTTGAATGACAAAATACTTTATCTTTGGAAACAAACATATAATAAAGGTCATTAATTTGTAAAGTCCTCTTATTTTAAAACTTAATTTCAAAACATAAGACGATTTCATATCATTTCGTTATGATCATCGGGTCCTATAATTCTTTTTTGATAATTTTGGAGCAAAAGGTAATTTATTTAATGAAAGACTGTTAAAAAGTTGGAAATAGAGTCATTAAATTTCGTCAATTATTATTAAATAAATTCTTTAACTTAAATGCAAACACCCCCTCCCCCCCTCCCCCTTCTTTATCACTTATAACAGCAGAAAACTTTGGTTTTTTCGATGCTTTGTGGGTTAAGAACTTTCTATTTCCATTTTTAAAATTCTTCTTTCTGGAATTTGATGAATCAAATGAAAGCTTTTGTTGTGTTTGTTTTCATACTTTTGACATTTAATTTTCATATTTAATTGATTATCTACAAATTTCTTGAATACATCAAAGAAGAAATTCTATAACATTATTTCTTCGAACTAAAATTCAAAATACAATAAAAGCACTAGACTTTTTATTTTACAAATATTAATTTTTTAGAAAGAACGAAAAAATTAAATGAAATATTAGTTGTATTTATTTAATATAATTTCTCAGGAAAATACTTCAGAAAAGTCAATAAAATACATTAAAAATAATACATTGTCGGATGACATTTTCTAACAATCCGCCTACCTTCTCCAAAAAACCGATGAGTCAGGTACTTTTGTTAGAATTTAGAAATGCTGGTTTATCTTGAGAATTTTCCATTGAATTCTTTTCTTTTTTTAACAGAAAAATCAAATATTATTTTCATCTTTTATTTAACTTTAAAATTTGTTGGAACTTCAAATAACGACTATATTCACACAACTTCCTAAAAATAATTCAGCCAATATATAATTTCTTTACTTAAAAATACAAGTGTAACGCGGAGTTCTATGAAGGCAAAAATCCTAACTTTGATTTTTGGAAAACTCAAAAATTAAATTCAATAATAGAAATTTAAATGGAGAAAAAAAGTTCCCAAGGTTCCTTAAAAGATCAAAATTAAACTAAATCATTCTTTGAAGAAATACTCACTTAAAAAGTTCTTCAATAAAAAACTTTAAATTTTATGTACCGTAAATCCTTGTTGATTTTCACAATTTATAAAAAAAAAATTCTTAAATTTTTTTGTAAATTTTTGAATTTAACAATCTGATAAAAATAATTTTCAAGAGGTTTTTGTGAAAATTAAGAGTTTGATTTTTGTGAAAGTAAGTGATAGAAGTTAGAATTTATTTCATTAAAATCAAGTATTTCTGTTCTATTTTAGGAATTAGAAGACGTTAAAACCAACTAATCTAAAGTGAGGATTGAAATACAAGTCAAAATGGCGTTGATCTCATAAATTTCTACAAATTTCGAAAAACTTTTTCCTTATTTTTGGTAAAGTTTTTAATTCTTTGATACTACACACCCGATAAAACAAAAATTTCAGATTTTTAGTAAATTTTTCAAGTAGTGAAAACCAACAAGGATTTACGGTTTATAAAAAAAGGCAGACCTTTAAAATATAGTTTCCAGAGAAAACAAGGTCAAAAGTTGGATAAGTTGGATAAAAAATAGATTTCAAGACGATTTTTTGGTTTAAGGTTCAAAGCCTGTTCAGAGACTTCAGCGATTTTGAACTAAAAAAAAAAAACTATTGCTTATTGGAGTGAAACAATTATTAATTATTACATCCAAGGTGAAGGTAGAGGATAAAAAAGAGCATGAAACGACAAAACTAGATCAAACAGAGAAAAAAACAAATGATATAACAATGTAAATACTGTTTGGAAAGTGGAGATGGAATATTTTTACAAAAAAAATGCTTTACTATATAAAAACTTGGGGAGTTGAGTGGAAGAAACTAAAACTGGAAAAGTGTAGAAGAAAAAAATAATTATGCTTTTCTGAGATACATATCCTTGAAAAATGAAGAAATGAATATGTCTTCCAAACAATGTATTCATCGTTTCCGTTGTACATGTCCAAGACGCAAGAGGACTTTATTTCTTGACGAATTTTATATCTGCCAGAATTATGATTCAAATTTTGGCTTCCCGATATAAGATAAACCATCGAAAAACCAAGTGGCAAAGGAAAAAGAGATTATGGATGTTGTTTGACTCAGAGGTCTCAGTAAGTCCATAAAAAAACCGGTAGAAAAAAAAATTTTAAACCCAGAGATCCCTGTAGCTTAAAATTTTTCAGGCCTTGCGAGCCAAAAAAAAAAACAGAACCAAAGTAAACATTAAAAAAATTGGAGTTTTTACCCATTTACATCGCAATTAAAATTGCGAAATATGGAATAAATTTCTAATCAATCTAAATAATGATGAAAGAGCAATTTATCCTTAAAAAAAATATATATTAAGGAAAATTTTATCCCCGGGGAAAACCTGTAGAAACTGAAACCTCTAGCTTTGACTAAAGATGATTGAAAAGTAGTTAGTTATCTTAGAACTTTTGGATTTGAGAAGAGTATAGAATGGAAGTACAAAAGGGGGTCAATTAAATATTGAATTGTTCAAGTTGGAGTCGATTGTCAAAAGATTTTTAATGCAATAATTTTGAAGAATATTTCAGGGAAAACATTCTCAATAATTTAGCTGAACTTTTTCTTAAATGGTTTGATGAGAATGGAATCCGTAATGACCCGCATAGCTTTAAAAAAAAATAACTTTGAAGGAGAAGATCCGTTGGAAGCATCCCAAAAATTTCTAGGAAAATTTTGACTGATATACAAGTTTGATCTTTCTCACAAAATTCTTTATCTTCTTCCTTATCACTGGTAAATAATCCTCCTTGGGTACAATTTGGGTACGGGTACATTTGGGTATAAATTTATTTTGGATACAATTTATTTTTTTTTTTTTTGTACAAATGTGCCCAAACTTGTACCCACACATAAATTTTAAGTTCATACTTTGGGTACATTTTTTTTTTCTTAGATTGGGCACATTGTTTTTGAACCTAAAATTTTATTTTATTAATTGTCAGATCTGGTTTGATTGTTCGATTGTTATATATACCGTATTACAAGTCTCAAATCAAATAGATTCAAACAGAATTATAATTGAATAAAAAAACGCAAAAAAAAAAGAAGACTTATTCTCTAGGTTATTTGATGAAAAGACAAAACCAACTCATGTTGATTTTATAAACTATTTTCATGTTTCGTGTTTGGACTGCCTCATAAACGAGTTGTCTAACGAAAATAAATCTCTAAGGCAAGACTTTATTAATAAAAAAGTCCTTTACTATTTCTATCTCTATCACCTTGAAAAATTCTCCAGAGTTGATAATACAAAAAATGGATTATGTAAGATCCAAATGACAATAATTTCTAAGGATTTTCCAACTTTATGATTGACTTAATCCTAATAAAAAAATGCTATTATTGAGAATCTCCACCCCACCCCCCCCCAACCAGTCTGTAAAATTTTTGTATTTTTTTTTTTTTTTTTTTTTTTTTTTTTTTTTT
>Ga0182742_1003918_pt1 | contig 13988 bp, 11 predicted proteins | sample eDN5th37CBELigMG_FD_128880 | JGI IMG/M metagenome (GOLD analysis project Ga0182742, IMG submission 128880) | Enriched Miracle-Growth compost microbial communities from Emeryville, California, USA - eDNA 5th pass 37_C BE-Lig MG (version 2)... ... | reverse complement strand
GACCGCGGTCTGCGCGGAGCCGCAACGGCGGTCGAGGACGACGGCCGGCACCTCGGGCGGGTATCCGGCCTGCAGCCATGCGTTGCGGCCGATGTTGCGGGACTGCTCACCGAAGGGCGCGGTGCAACCGACGATGAGGTCCTCCACTGCCGCCGGGGCCAGACCGCTGCGGCGGATCAGATCCGTGTAGACCGCGCCGAGCATCTCGTTCGGATGCGTATCACGGAACCATCCGCGTTCGGCGTGGGATCGGCCCATGGGGGTGCGAGCCGCTTCGGCGATGATCACCTCGCGCGCGGAGCGCTGGAACGGGTTGGTTGCGTTGGTCATCAGATCACCGTTCCACCGTCGACGGGCAGCACCTGGCCCGTGATGTACGAGGCGCCGTCGGAGGCGAAGAACACGAAGCTGGCCGAGATCTCGTTCGGCTCGGCCCAGCGCCTCAGCGCGACACGCTCGAGGGTCTTGGCCGCGAGCTTGTCGTTGCTGCGGATGTTCTCGGTCATCGGCGTGGCAGCAAGGGGCGCAATGGCATTGACGGTAACCTGCCTGCGGGCGAGCTCGCGGGCCAGCGACTTGGTCAGGCCGATGATGCCCGCCTTGGCCGCCCCGTAGTTGGCCTGGCCGATGGTGCCCTGCAGGCCGGCGGCGGAGGTCACGTTGATGATGCGCCCGGTGCCGTCCTCCGGCAGGTAGGGCAGTACGGCCTTGCTGCACACGTAGCTGCCGACGAGGTGGATGTCGACGATGCGGCGGAAGTCGTCCTCCTCGAGATTCGGGAACATCGCGGGTGCGATGGCCCCGGCGTTGTTGACCAGGATGTTGACGACGCCGCCGCCGAGGGCGGCGGCCTGCTCCGCCGCAGCGGCGGCCTGGGCCCCGTTGCGGACGTCGAGCACGGCGGACTTGGCGGTACCGCCGGTGGCGGTGATCTCCGCGGCGACGGCGGCGGCCGCGTCCTCGTCGACATCGGTGACGAGGACGGCAGCGCCGGCGGCGGCGTATGCGTGCGCGACGGAGGCGCCGATGCCGCTGCCCGCGCCGGTCACGAGGGCGGATCTTCCGGTGAGTTCGAACATCAGTAGCTCCTGGGGAGGCCGAGCACGTGCTCGCCGAGGTAGTTGAGAACCATTTCCTGGCTCAGTGGTGCGATGCGCGTCAGGCGCGCCTCACGGAAGTAGCGCGCGACGTGGTATTCCTCCGAGTAGCCCATGCCGCCGTGGGTCTGCAGGGCGCGGTCGGCGGCCTGGAAGCCGGCGTCGGCGCACAGGTACTTGGCCATGTTGGCCTCGCGGGCGCAGGGGCGGCCGTTGTCGTAGAGCCAGGTCGCCTTGCGCAGGACGAGCTCGGCGGCGTCGAGGTGGGCGAGGGAGTCCGCGAGGGGGAACTGGATGCCCTGGTTCATGCCGATAGGGCGGCCGAACACCTCACGGTCGGTGGCGTACTGGGTGGCGCGGTGCAGGGCGGCGCGGCCGATGCCGAGGGCTTCGGAGGCGACGAGCATCCGTTCCGGGTTGAGCCCGTCGAGGATGTACTTGAAGCCCTTGCCCTCCTCGCCGACCCGATCCTCGACGGGGATCTCGAGTCCGTCGATGAACAACTCGTTGGAGGTGACGGCATTGCGGCCCATCTTCTTGATGGGGCGGATCTCGACCTTCGAGCGGTCCAGGTCGGTGAGGAAGAGCGTGAGACCGTCGGTCTTCTTGGTCACGTCCTCGAATTTGGTGGTGCGGGTGAGCAGGAGGATCTTCTCCGACTCCATCGCCTTCGAGATCCACACCTTGCGTCCGTTGACGATGTACTTGTCGCCGTCGCGCCGCGCGAAGGTGGTGATCTTGGTGGTGTCCAGGCCCGCGCCGGGTTCGGTGACCCCGAAGCACACGTGCAGGTCTCCGTTGACGATGCGGGGCAGGGTGCGCTGCTTGAGTTCCTCGGAGCCGTGCACGATCACCGGGTGCATGCCGAAGATCGACAGGTGCATCGAGCTGGCGCCGTTCATGCCGGCGCCGGACGCGGCGACCTCCTGCAGCAGGATCGAGGCCTCGGTGATGCCCAGGCCGTGTCCGCCGTACTCCTCGGGGGTGGTGATGCCCAGCCAGCCGCCCTTGGCGAACGCGTCGTAGAACTCCGTGGGGAATTCGTGGGCGGCGTCCTTCTCCACCCAGTACTGCTCGTCGAACTTGCCGGCGAGTTCTCGTACCGCATCTCGGATCGTTGCCTGATCCTCGGTCAGATCGAAGTCCACAACACAGTCCCGTCGTCGTCGCTACCTTTTGGCATTAAGTTACTAAAGGACAGACCATTTAGTCAACGGTGGTCAGCCGGCCGCCGGCAGAAGAGGCAGATCCCGAGCGAGACGCTCGTTCCACACCTCCGGGCTTCCGAACAGCTTCTCGTCGAGCTTGGTGCGCTTGTAGAACAGCTGCAGGTCGTGCTCCCACGTGTAGCCGATGGCGCCGTGCATCACGAGCGCACTGTCGGCGGCCTGGACCGCACTCCGGGTCACCTGCGCCTTCGCGATCGCCGCATGCATCGCGCGCTCCTCGAGGCCGAGATCCACCGAGGCCGCGGCATAGTAGGCGATGGACCGAGCCGCCTCCACGGACACGAGAATCGTTGCGGCAGCGTGCTTCATCGCCTGGAAGGAACCGATCGGCACACCGAACTGGTGGCGTGTTCGGCTGTAGTCCACCGCCAACCGCAGCATCCGCTCCATCGCCCCGAGCGCGTCCGCGGAGACGAGCACGGCGGCGCGCAACCCCGCGTCGGCCAGCGCGGCCGGCGCGTCGACGTCGAGGCGCTGCGCGACGACGTTCTCGAACCGTACGTCCGCCGCGCCCCGGGACGGATCGAGGAAACGCCGCGGCGTGACCGTGACGCCCGGGTCTGCGACCCGAACGAGATAGAGGGCCGCTCCCTCGCTCCCCTCGGCGGGGACGACGAGCCGGGCGGCCCGTTCGGCGCCGAGCACCGCGGACACGCGACCGGTCAGCGCCCCTCGTTCGTCGACGCGCACGGCGTCGCGGAGCCCGAGGGGGAGACTGGAATCGAGTGCCAGGGCAGCGAATTCGCCACCGGTGAGCACCGCGTCGGCGACGTCAGGCGGCAACAGAGGGGCCGCGAGCACCGACGCGGTCCACGCGCTCGCCGGTGCGGCACACCGGCCCAGTGCCTCGGCGGTCAGCGCGAGTTCGAGCAGACCGCCGCCCTGTCCGCCCACGTCCTCCGGCAGGCCGGCCGAGAACCACCCCTCCTCCACGAATCTGCGCTCGAACTCTGCAGGTTCACCCGATTCGCCCCACTTCCGGACGTTCGCGGGTGCCGCGAACCGCTCGAGCCAGCCGCCGAGGGCTTCGGTGAACATTTCCTGCTCTTCTGACAGCTCCCAACGCATGGAACTGGTCCTCTCGATGAGTCGGGGAATACCCTGCAAGATGAATGCAGCGACGATTCGATGGTATATTAGGTCTGACCGTTAGACCAGAGAGGGCGGGGAGTCATGTCACCAGCCGCACCGAGCACGACCCGGACCGGACGTTCCTCCATCCAGCTGACTCCGATGGAGGTTCCCAAGGCGTCGGATGTTCTTGCCAACGAGCTGCGCGAACGCATCCTCAGCGGCGAATACACCGAAGGGACCCCGCTTCCCCCGGAACGCGAACTCGTCGTCCAGACGAAGATGAGCCGGACCACGGTGCGCGAGGCTCTGCGCATCCTCGAGGTACAGGGCCTGGTACGAATCAAGGCGGGACGCGCCGGGGGTGCCTTCGTCCAGCGACCCGGCGAGCAGTCGATGGCCGACACCGTGGCGCTGCTCATCCGAGGACGCCAGATCCGCCTGGGCGCGCTGCTCGAAACGCGCGAGGCGATCGAACCGTTCTGCGCGCAACTGGCCGCCCGCCATCGGACCGACGAGGATCTCGCCCGGCTCGACGCCGCGAACGAGGACATCGCGGCCGCCGGCGACAAGCTCGACGCGTTCCTCCAGGCCAACGTCGACTGGCACATCGCCGTCGCCAGCGCGAGCCACAACGAACTGCTGTCGGGTCTGATGATCTCGCTGTCCCGTGCCATCTACGCTGCCACCGAGAACGAGGGCTTCATCGACGAGAAGGTCCGCGAGATCACCGTGAAGGCGCATCGTTCGGTCACCAGAGCGATCCGAGACCGCGACCCCGATGCTGCGGTCCGTCGCATGAGCCGCCACGTTCACTCGTACGCCGAGTCGATCCGGGAGTTCGAAGAGCGCACCGACATTCCACTGGACCAGGAGTCCTGAGCGACGTCCCCGTCCAGGCTCGCAGGAGTCCCCCTCACCCCGAGGGACACGATGGCCCCCATACCACTTCGGTATGGGGGCCATCGCGTCGCCTACGTCCCTACGGCGCCCAGCTCGGCACCGGTCACCACGGCGCGTATCTCCTCCACCGCCTCCGGGTTCTCGGCACCGGACAGGTCTCCCGGATCGGTGCCCAGCGCCGCCGCCCGCACCGCGCGGCGCAGGATTTTCGCCGACCGTGTCTTCGGCAGACGTGACACCCGGTGAACCACGCTGGGCGCGAACGGCTTACCCAGTTCTGCGGCCACACTGGCGGCCAGCTCCCCCGAGATGTCCGTCCCGTCCGCATCCGCGCTGGGCACCCAGAACGCCCACACCGTTTCCCCCTTCTTCGGATCCGGGACACCGACCGCCGCGGCCTCCGACACGGCCGGGTGCGCGGTCAGGACCGCCTCGACTTCCGCCGGGGCCAGGCGTTTGCCGGCCACGTTCATGACGTCGTCGGACCGGCCCCGGATGTACCACTGCCCGTCGCTGTCGACAAGCGCATAGTCTCCGTGCCGCCACATACCGGGGAACGTCGACCAATACGCCTCGAGGTACCGCTCCTCGTCCTTCCACACCCCGCGGGTCATAGACGGCCACGGCTGCCGGCACACCAGCTCGCCCTGTTCACCGCGCAGCGGACGGCCAGCATCGTCGACGACGTCGACGTCCATGCCCAGCGACGGACCGCCCAGCGAGCAGCTGCGGATCGGCTGCACCGGATACGGCGCGAGGAACGACCCGCCGACCTCGGTACCGCCGGAGAAGTTGATGATCGGGACACGACCGCCGAACACCTCACGTGCGAGCCACTCGTACGAGTCCGGGTCCCAGGGCTCACCGGTCGAACCGATCGTATGCACCGAGGACAGGTCATAGTGCGCGGCGACATCGCTGCGCTGCCCGCGCAGCGTCCGGACCAGGGTCGGAGAGACTCCGAGCATGGTCACTCGATGCCGTTCGGTCAGCTGCCAGAGCCGGTCCCGGTCCGGCACGTCCGGTGAGCCCTCGTACAGCAACAACGTCCCACCGTTGGCATGCGTGCCGACAATCGACAACGGACCCATGATCCAACCCATGTCCGTAATCCAGCAGAACACCCCGCCCGGCTTCAGATCGAACGAGTACGCCACTTCGCTCGCCGTCTTCACCAGGAACCCGGCATGGGTGTGGACAGCGCCCTTGGGCTTGCCCGTCGTGCCGGACGTGTAGGCCAACGCGAAAGGCTCGGAGGCGTCCATCGCCTCGACCGGAACTGTGTCGACGCTCGCGGGCAATGCATCCCAGGAAATCTCGTGCTCATCCAAGTTCGTTCCCGAACCGAGGTTATCGACCACGACTACCGACTCCACCGTGGGGCACGTCTTCAAGGCCTCGTCCAACGCCGGCTTCATCGCGACCGACTTACCCCGGCGCACGGTACCGTCCGCGACGACCACCACTTTCGCATCCGCATCCTGGATGCGAGAGGCGATCGCGCTGGGAGCAAATCCCGAGAAAAGTGGCACGAGAACCGCACCGAGCCGGGCAACTGCGTAGACCGACACGACTGCCTCGGGAATCATCGGCAGGAACAAAGCGACAGCATCGCCCCGCGCCACCCCCAGCTCTCGCAGTCCGGCGGCCACACGCTCCACCTCCGCCCCCAGCTCCCGATACGTCAACGTACGAACAGTTCCGTCCTCTGCCTCGTGCACAACCGCGGACCATGCGGCCGCTACCGGGTCGGCGAGCCAGCGCTGCAAGCACGCATCGACGACATTCGTCCGTCCGCCGACGAACCACTCAGGATGCTCGATGCCGCGAGACGTGTCGAGAACCTCGTGATACGGCACCTGGAACGGCAGCTCGAGATCACGGACCACCGCATCCCAGTACCACCGCACGTCGGCGACGGAGCGGGCACGCAACTCGTCCAGGCCGCCGAGGCCGTGCGCGCGGGCGAGCCGGGTGACGTTGGCGTTGTCGACGTAGTCGGCGGTGGGGATCCAGGTGTAGTCGGACATTGTCAGCTCCTCGGCATCTCGAGCATGCGCTCGGCGACGATGTTGCGCTGGATGAAGGTGGAACCACCGGCGATGGCGGTGCCGCGCGCCTGGTACGCGAGCCGGAGCCAGCGTGACGTTCGCTGCTGCTCGTCGTCGAGTGCGAACTGGCCGCCGGCGGGCTCGAGGGACAGCCGGAAATCCGCCAGTTCTTCGACGAGCGGGCAGAAGAACAGCTTGCCGATCGATGTCACCGGACCGGGTGGGCCGTCGTTCGCCGCCAGGGTGATCACGCGCTGGCCGATGAGATAGTGCACGAGCGCGCGGCCGTAGAGGTCTGCGACCTTCTGCCGGATCAGCGGATCCGCACCGAGCGGGCGGCCCGACTCGTCGGTCATCTCTGCGATGTCGCCGACGATGTCGTCGACGGCCCGTTTGGTGTTGACCCGGCCGGTGGCGATCGCCACTCGCTCGTAGGCGAGCGTGCCCATGGCCACCTTCCACCCACCGTCGACGTCCCCGACGACGAGGTCGTCGGGAATGAACACGTCGTCCAGGAAGACCTCGTTGAACTCGGCCTCGCCGAGCATATGGGCGAGCGGGCGAACCGTGATTCCCTCGCTGTCCATGGGAACCAGGAAAAAGGTGATGCCCTTGTGGCGTGGTCCCCCACCGGTGCGAGCGAGCAAAATGGCATGGGCTGCGATGTGCGCTCGGCTGGTCCAGATCTTCTGCCCGTTGATCTTCCACCCGCCGTCGACCTTCGTCGCCTTGGTGCGCAGGGACGCGAGGTCGGACCCGGCCTCCGGTTCGGAGAACAACTGGCACCAAATTTCCTCACCCGTGAGGATCGGACGGAGAAACCGTTCCTTCTGAGCCGGTGTGCCGAAGTCGATGATGGTGGGACCGGCGAAATCCTCACCAATTGTGTTCAGTCGCTCCGGCGCGCCCACGCGATCCATCTCCTCGGTGAAGATGGCTTTGCGAATCGGGTCGGCCGCTTGCCCGCCGTACTCCTGCGGCCATGACATGCCTCCGTAGCCGGCCTCGAAGAGCAACTGTTGCCATTGCCGCCAGAACGGGACCTTGTCGACCAGATCTACCGGTTCGGGCCAGGGCAACGTCGCGACAGCTGTCTCGGCCCATTCCCGGACTTCTGCGCGGAACCGGGCTTCGTCCGGGGAATCAGCGAGTTCCATAGAACCTCTCCTCACTTATTTAGGACAAATGATACTATAGGTCAGTCCAAAAAGGAGGGCCCTGATGCCGGAACTGCTCCACTCAGGCGAACTGGACCGAGTCGAGTACGACATCGAGCGCGGCAAGATCCGTGAGTTCGCACGCGCGACGTTCGCCACCGATCCCGTCCACACGGACCGCGATGCCGCCCAGGCGGCCGGTTTTACCGATGTTCCTGCGACTCTTACGCATACAGTGGTCGCCGGCCATCAACGCGACCAGCGCACATTCGTCGAGGCGCTAGGGCTGGCACTCGAACGAGTAGTCGTCGGATCGGTGAAATGGACCTACCTGCGACCACTGATCGCCGGTGACCACGTCGTCGGCACCCGGCGCGTCGTCGACGATGTGCGCCGCGAGGGCAAACGCGGCGGGTCGATGCGCATTCTTACGCTCGAGACCGAGTACGTGGATGCCGATGGTGATCCGGTGGTGCGACTGGAAGAAGTACTGATCGAGCGAGGAGACCACCGATGAGAGAACCCGCAAAGGCCCAACTCGGGGCGATCGCCGACAATCGGGTGATCGGCCCGATCACCCAGACGGACATTGTTCGATTTGCCGGCGCTGGTGGCGATTTCAACCCCCTACACCACGATCCGGAATTCGTTGCGAAGTCCGGGTTTCCAGGCGTCATCGCGATGGGGCAGATGCAAGCGGGGATCCTGTCAGGTTGGCTGTCCGACATATTCGGCGTCGAGAACGTCCGTTCCTTCGGCGTTCGCTTCGTCGCCCCGGTGTTTCTGGGCGATACCCTGACCGTCGGTGGGACGATCACAGCGATCGCCGAAACCGATGGGGAAACAAGGGCAGAGATCGACCTGACCGTCTCTGGAACGAAAGGGCCAGTTGTCACCGGCTCGGCGACGGCCGTCGTCGCCAAAGACTGACAACCCACTGATCAGTGTCGCCTGAGGAATGCCCGCCCCGGCCGTCTCGTAAAGACGACGACCGGGTCGTCGTGCGGTTGTCGATTTCGTTGTGTCGTCGGACCAACAGTCGAGGGCGACATCATCGGGGTTGGACAGACTTCATCGGATATGCGGCGACGGCATAGGAACGCCTGATCCCGCATCCGGCGCGGTGCTGGCGTCGGATAAGTCGAGCGCGGTACGACGACCTCAGGTCGACTCTTGTTCGGGCCATGAGCTAATGACCACCGCCCGAACAAGAGTCGAACTGATTCCCATACTTCTCGTATGCCGGACCGGACCCGCCAACCCACAGGCACTCGGATGTGCATTCACCACCGGTAGCGGAGTCCGTCGAAAATTCCGCGTCTGCTCCTCCGCACGACAGTTCGCCCGCGGGACGAGGACGGTTCGTTCTGGATCAGCGCCCGACCGATTCTCCTGCACCGGCATCCAACGCTTCCGCGATCCGCTTGCGGAGGATGTGTTTCTGAATCTTTCCGGTAGCTGTCATAGGCAATTCGGCGATCACCTCGACACGTTCAGGTGTCTTCTGAATGGCCACTCCCCGCTCCAGTAGATAGTTGCGGAGATGGTCCAGAGTGGGAACATTCCGTTCATCCTTGGGCACCACGTAGCAGCAGACCTTTTCCCCGAGCCGCTCGTCGGGCATTCCGACTACGGCGAGAGCGAGAATATCGGGGTGATCGGCCAATTTGTCCTCGACCTCGCGCACGCTGATGTTCATGCCGCCACGGATCACGATGTCCTTGGTCCTGCCGGTCACCCGGACGAACCCATCGGCATCCATGACTCCCAGATCTCCCGATCTGGAGAATCCTTCGGGGGTGAAAAGTTCCGCCGTGTCCTCGGCCCGGTTCAGGTACTCGATCATGTGCGAGGGCCCTCGGTAGGCGATATCGCCCTCGCTCCCCCGCGGCACCTCGAGGCCGTCTGAGTCCACAATCTTGACCTCTGCGCCGGGCAGTGCAGCGCCGTCGGAGTTGACCGCCCGACTCGGATCGTCCTCGATCGTGCAGGTCGTTGTAGTGAGATTCTCGCTTCTCCCGTACAACGACAGGATGGCGGTTGTGGGCAGGTCGGACTTCGCCCGCTCGACCACGGCAGCCGGGATGGGGGCGCCGGCGCACACCCACACTCGGAGTGACGAAAGATCGGCGTCCGGATCCTCTTCGGCAGCAGCTACCAAGGTCTGCAGGAAGGTGGTGGCTGTCACTGCCGCAGTACATCCGTACTTCCGGATTTCGGCCAGCCCGCGCTCGGGGCTCCATTCGGCCATGATGTGCGTCGCCGCGCCGCTGAGCAGAGGGAGGAGCACACTGGTGACAAGTCCTGTGGTGTGCGTGATGGGGGACGGTCCGAACTGGACGTCCGACTCGGTGTGCCCGAAGGCGGTTTTCAGTGCACGTGCGCCCGAAGCGTAGGTATTGAACGTGTGCAGGCAGCCTTTGGGACGCGATGTCGTTCCGGAGGTGTACACGATGACGAACGGATCATCAGGGTGTGCACGGAAGTCGAGTTCGGTGTCAACGACTTCAGGTTCCGTTTCGACGATCAGGTTCTCGAGAACCGCGATGTTCCGCTCCGCCAAGGACTGATGAATGTCGGTCGACGCGCGCACCGCGATGATCGTCTCGAGAGTGGAGGACGACCGTCGGATCTCGTCGAACATCGACACGTAGTCGAAGCCCTTGAATTGCGCCGGCGCGATCGCCGTCCGGATCGACGCGTCGGCAACAATATGTGACACTTCGTCCATCCGGTAGATCGGCATGATCGGCACCGTCACCACACCGATCCGGGTCAGCGCAGCTGCGACAACGACGAATTCTCCCCAGTTCGGTAGTTGTACGGCGACGCGATCGCCGGACCGCAATCCTGTCCGGCGAAGGCCGAGCGCCAACTGCTGCGACTTGTCGTAAAGCTGCGAGAAGGTCAGCTCCTGCGCGCCGTCGGTAAGGAAGATCTTATCGGGTGTACTTTCCGCGCGAGCTCGTAAAATCTCGGTGAAATTTTCGTCGGCCCACTGACCACTGGCATAGAACTCCTCTACCTGCTGAGAGGTGTATCGGCCGAGATTTCGTTCGTGCGTCATGGGAGGATTCCGTCCTTTGCTCGCCACACGTTTACGTAAAGATTAGAATGGTTAGACCGAACTGGCAACCACTTTCGGGGATGATTTCGAGCGCCGATTGTGCTCTCATAGTTCCGGAAAATAAAGGGGAACTGAAGCATTCACCTTTGCCGAGAATCGGTGAGGTATCTGGTGCCGGCATGACGCGCGCGCCGCCTACCAGGTCCCACCATCACATCAGCGGCTTCTGCAGGCCGGCACCAGTGCGGCCCGGCTAGCGCCGAGGACGCCGCGAGGATCCGAAGGATTATCGCATTTTCCATACCGGCGAACGCTTCTCACGGAAGGCAGCGACACCTTCGACAAGATCGTCCGTAGTGAAGGCGAGAGCTAGTTGAGACTGCAGCGTAGTCAGAGCGTCCGACAGGGGCATGTCACGCGTGTTGTTGATGGCATCCTTCCCCATACGCATAAGCAACGGCGACTTGGTCGCAAGCCGGCGGGCCCAGGCACACACCTCGGACTCGAAATCATCGTCTGGAAACACGCGATTCACCAGCCCCAGTTCGCGAGCTTCAGTGGCGGTGAGTTTTTCCCCGTACATCATCAGCTCATTGGCTTTGAGCCGTCCGACGTTCCGGTAGATAAGCGCAGAGATCATGAACGGAAAGACTCCGACGTTGATCTCTGGACACCCGAACTGAGCCGATTCCTTGGCCAGCACGAAGTCGCAGGCGAGCGCTAGGCCGAACGCTCCCGCCAGCACGTCGCCACCGGCCGCGCAGATTACCGGCTTCCCGAGTCCCCCGATGAGCCGATACAACCTCGGAAAACGGTCCAGACCCGAATATTTCATGATCGTCGGAGCGTCGCTTGCGAAGGCTTTCAAGTCGCCACCCGCCGAGAAGATCCTCTCGTGCGACGATGCCAGCACCACCACTCGTACGTCGCCGTCGTCCCGTGCTCGCTCGAGCGCGACCAGAAGCTCATCCAGGAGGTCGTCGGATAGGGCGTTGCGCGTTTCCGGGCGATCGAGCGTGAGAACAGCGACATACTCGTCGACCTCGTAACGCACCGAGTGAGTCATGCTCACTTCCTTTCTATTTGGTCGTACCATTTAACTCTAGTGCCAAATTGGCGAACCGACAAGAGTTCGCGGACGCGACTACGACAGGCGCGTGACTAAATTGGACTGACCATATACATTGGTGTGCGACCGCGCACGACACGCAAACGCCCAGGTGACACCCTTTATACTGTGCCGGGGGTCACAACAAGGCCGACGGGTGTCATCGCGGTGTGCAGAGTCGCCGTGACGCAAGGAGTAGCGAGTGATCATTTCGACGAGGTCGTTCGAGCTTGCCGAGCAGGCAATTGCAGAGCTGCGAGAACTTCTCGGAAGCGAACCGAACCTGGACTCTCTCGCAAGCGACGAGCCCGACCCGACAACGGTCCGCACGTTCGCAGTCCGCCAGCTCCACGAAAGCACTCTTTCACCCGAACAGACGATCCGGCTCGCCGAACTCGTCATGCGCCTCGACGCCGCCCGACAGGACGATATTTCTCGCCGCCTGCGCGTGCACACTGAACAGTTCGAGACCCTCTACCACGCCGTGCGAGCCATCCACACCGGGACCAACCAGATCGCACGAACGGTGACACAGGAACTGTGCACGAACCTCGGATACGGAAAAGCCATGTTCTCCGTCGTCCACGGTTCTACGTGGTCACCCATCGCGCTCGCCGTCAATCCTGACCTGAGCGGGGATTTTCGCGAACTCATCGAAGCCATCGACGGCCGAAAGATCTCCTTGCGCGAAGCTCCGCGCGAAGCCGAGCTTGTTCGACGCCGCCGACCGTACGCAGTGGACGCGGCCGACACCTATCGACACACTTACCGTCCCCTGATCGACCTGTCGCGGCCCGCCGGATACATCGCCGTTCCCGTCGTCGTGGGTTCCCGCGCGGTGGCGATGATCCACGTCGACCGCCAGAACGACGGGCTCACCGACACCGACGTCCACATAGTCGGCACGCTCGCCGCAGTGTGCGCCTCGTCGAAGGAACGCGCCGACCTGCGGCGACAGATCCATGCATGCAATGAACACGTCGATGCCGAGATCCAACGCCTCACCCGGGCACTGCGCCACCTCGAACACACCCCGGTGACAATTCCCGAACTCGGTACCCGCGAACCGTCGTCCCCCGACATGGCAACCTTCGACACCCAGCCCCAGGACCGAATCATCCCGCGCGCACAAACGTTGACTACCCGCGAACGCGATGTACTCACGCTCATGGCCTCCGGAGCAACCAATGCGGCAATCTCTCGACAGCTCTGCATATCTGAAGCCACTGTCAAGAGCCACGTACAACGGATCTTCAAGAAGCTCGGAGCATCGACACGCGCAGAGGTGGCAGCACTGTACGCCAACGCCAAGAGGGTGCCCGGTGCCTCGTGATGTACCCGACGCCCATGCGCAGCCGGACATGACGGTCGGGAACGCCGATCTCGATCGCGTGATCGCAAGTCTGCTCACCGACATGCGCACCGCCCCAGCCGAGCGTGCCACCGAACTCGCCCGACGCCTTGCCGATCTCCTCGATCGCCGAGAGGCCGCCGCCGAGCAGCGAATCGCTGAAATCGACAACCTCGCATCACACATCGATCGCGCCGTCCATGCCCTCGACGATGCCGCCTCGACTGCAGAACTCATGCGACGCGCATGCGAGCAGGTCGCTGAGCTCTGCCGTGCGCGGACGGTGCTGATATCTCGGCTCGACGAGAAACGAATCATCCCGATGATGTCCTTCAGCACCGACCCCGACGCGTCGCCGTCGCTGCCTCGCGAATGCGACCTGCTGCCGGGCTCCACCGAAGCACGTGCGCTCGAAACCAATACTGTCTCGGTAGATGACATGGTTCCTGATCAGATGCGAGAACTGTTGGGCAACAACGGCTACTGTGCGATTCCGGTTGTTGTCGACGGACACGCGGCGGCCCTCATGCACGTCGACACCACGCTCGACGGTCCACGGCGTCATGCCTTGAGCGTGTTTGCGGAGATGCTCGGCGGCTGCTTCGAGCGAATCGGCCTCGAGACGCGTCGCGAACATCAAGAGCGTCTTCTTCGCGACAGCGCTCGGCGCTGGACCAGTGACGTCGACATCGACGCATTGCCCCCACGCGATGCGGTCGACAGTGCTCACATGCCTAGGGGACACGCCGAGGTTGACGAACGTCTGCTCGACCCACTCACCGAGCGCGAAGCAGACGTCGTTCGACTGATTCTCACCGGTGCATCGAACGCCGCGATCGCCACCGAACTGGTCATCACCGTCGACACGGTCAAGTCCCATGTGAAACGCATCCTTCGAAAACTGGGCGTCAGCAACCGCGCCGAACTGATCGCGAAGTACCAATCCCTCCTAGG
>Ga0182742_1003916_pt1 | contig 13996 bp, 18 predicted proteins | sample eDN5th37CBELigMG_FD_128880 | JGI IMG/M metagenome (GOLD analysis project Ga0182742, IMG submission 128880) | Enriched Miracle-Growth compost microbial communities from Emeryville, California, USA - eDNA 5th pass 37_C BE-Lig MG (version 2)... ... | reverse complement strand
GCTCACCGGCGACGCCGAGGAGCTGTTCCGCGAGGCCGGATACGACGAGATCGCCGAGCGTCTCGGCACCGAGATCATCGGACGCAACATCGCCGAGGGTCGCTGGACCTTCCAGCTCGTCGAAGAGTTCGACGACGGCTACTGGTCGGACTTCCGCACCTTCGAGAAGCAGGTGCGCGACGAACTCGTGCAGGGCCGGCGCCACCTGTTCGAAGCCGAGATGAAGGAATCGCGGCGCACACACGGCCGCCGCCACCACGAGGCCCGCCCGGCCGAGGAGCAGTGACGGTGGAGATCCTCAGCAGCCGCACCATCCTCCGGCCACGCGACCAGGAGGCCGCCCTCGAGTTCTACGGCTCGACGCTGGGACTGGCGATCGCCCGCGAGTTTCCCGGCGGAACGGTCTTCTTCGCGGGGCAGTCGCTCATCGAGATCGCCGCGCACGGCCGGTCCGACGACAGTGACGAGGTGTTCCACGGCGCCCTGTGGCTCCAGGTGCGCGACGTCTACGACGCCGAGGCCGAACTGACGCTGAAGGGTGTGCGCATCGTCCGAGCCGCGAAACAGGAGCCGTGGGGGCTGCACGAGCTGTGGATCGCCGATCCCGACGGGATCCCGATCGTCCTGGTGCAGATCCCCGAGGACCATCCGTTGCGACGTGACCTCCGCTGACGGACGGAGGTACCCGGGCACGGCCGGAGGCAGTCGCGCGGCGTCGGTGATCTTGCACACAAGCCGCGCGGTCTGCTCTGCACTCCGCTCATGGTCGGAGTCCGAAGAACCGGTCGGGTGTCACGGCGAGACGCAGAATTCACACCCCCGTCGCTGTACATTCACGTGCCCACTACCCCACAATCGACAGACGTGACCGCAGAGTTCGTCGTGCTCCTGGTGGTGGTCGTCACTGCCCTCGCATTCGATTTCACCAACGGCTTCCACGACACCGGCAATGCCATGGCGACATCCATCGCCACCGGCGCCCTCAAACCCAAAACCGCGGTCACTTTGTCCGCGACCCTCAACCTCGTCGGCGCCTTCCTGTCCGTGGAAGTCGCCGCGACCGTCGCGAAGGGTGTCGTCGACCTCGACACCGTCGGCGGTACCGATCTGTTGCTCATCGTCTTCGCCGGTCTGGTCGGAGCGATCCTCTGGAACATCTCGACCTGGCTGTTCGGCCTGCCGTCCAGCTCGTCGCACGCCCTGTTCGGCGGTCTCGTCGGCGCTGCACTGGCGTCGATCGGTGTCCAGGGCGTCGTGTGGGACGGAGTCCTGGGCAAGGTCCTGATCCCCGCCGTGCTCGCGCCCGTCATCGCGGCGCTGGTGTCCACGGTGGGTATCTGGTCGATGCACCGCCTGACCCGTTCCGTCTCCAACGAACACCGCGACCGCGGCTTCCGGCTGGGACAGATCGGCACGGCGTCGCTGATGTCCCTCGCGCACGGCACCAACGACGCGCAGAAGACGATGGGCGTGATCTTCCTGGCCCTCGTCGCTCACGGCACGATCACCGCCGACACGGACATGCCGTTCTGGGTGAAGGTCGCCTGTGCCGTCGCAATCGCACTGGGCACCTATCTCGGCGGCTGGCGCATCATCCGCACTCTGGGCAAGGGCCTCGTCGAGATCGCCCCGCCGCAGGGCCTGGCCGCCGAGTCGTCGTCGGCCGCCATCATCCTCACCTCGAGCCATTTCGGTCTGCCGCTGTCGACCACACACGTGGCCACGGGATCGATCCTCGGTACGGGTCTGGGCACCAAGGGCGCCGAGGTGCGCTGGTCGGTGGCGCGACGGATGGTCGTCGCGTGGGTCATCACCCTGCCGTGCGCCGCGGTCGTCGGAGCGACCTGCTGGGCGCTCGCCCACCTGATCGGCGGTATGCCCGGCGTCCTCGTCGTGTTCGCGATCCTGTGCGCTCTGGCCGTGTTCATGTGGCTGCGCTCGCGCCGGCAGCCCGTCGACGCCTCCAACGTCACCGCCGACTGGGACGACAAGCTCGCCCCGGCGCCGGGTGCCTCCGAGACGGTCACCGGGGAAGGACGCTCGTGAACCTGCTGACGCACACCCTCGACTCCCTGTGGCAGGTCGTTCTCGTGGGCCTGCTGCTCGGCGCCGGCCTGCCCTCCCTGTTCGCCCTGGGGGTCCGCGCGCTCGACACCGGTCGCGGCAGCGACGGCACACCCAATCCGGCGGCACGGACCGCCGCGGTGCTGTGCTTCGCTGTGGTGGCCTGCGCGATCCTGGCGGGCATTCTCCTGCTGGCGTCCGATTTCCTCGCCGGAACATTCGGCATCGACATCTTCTGATCGGAGTGACGGGTGGCCCTCCCGCCGTTTCTCGCTTCCATCGTCGAGTGGCTCCGCGCCGGTTACCCCGAAGGGGTGCCGGAACAGGACTACGTACCCCTGTTCGCACTGCTCGCGCGGCGCCTGTCCGACGAGGAGGTCGCCCAGGTCGCCGACACTTTGGTCGAGGACGGTGACCTCTCGATCAACCGCATCGACATCGCGGTCCTGATCAGCAAGATCACCAACAACATGCCGTCGCCCGACGATGTGGACCGGGTCCGCCGCCAGCTCGAAGCGGGCGGATGGGACACGACACAATACGATCTGTGACCACACTCGAGCTTCTTCCCGTCCCTGCCGGGCCCGCCGTCCGTTCCGTGCTGCCCGCCCTGCAGCGCATGCTCGACGGTGACGGGCCGGCGCTGCTCCCCGTACCCGCCGGGGACGAGCGGGAGACGCTCCGCCTCACCGACGCGCTGAGCCCCGGTGACCCCGTCGCGGACGGCGTCGGACTGGTGGTCGCGACCTCCGGCACGACCGGGATCCCGAAGGGCGCCCTGCTCTCCGCACAGGCGCTGCGCGCGAGCGGCGACGCCACCCACGCCCGGCTGGGCGGAACGGGCTCGTGGCTCCTGGCCCTGCCCGCCCACCACATCGCGGGCATGCAGGTACTGCTGCGCAGCCTGCTCTCCGGAACCGAACCCGTCGTCGTCGACGTGTCCGCCGGTTTCGATCCCGCGGGTCTGCCCGCGGCGGTGGACGCCATGGCAGGCCCCCGTCGGTACAGCTCGATGGTTCCCACCCAGCTGATCAAGGCCCTCGACCATCCCGACGCCACCGCGGCGCTCGCCCGCCTCGATGCGATCCTGCTCGGTGGGGCCGCGACTCCCGTGCCGGTCCTCGAACGCGCCCGCGCGGCCGGTATCACGGTCGTCCGCACCTACGGCATGAGCGAGACCTGCGGCGGCTGCGTCTACGACGGCGTGCCGCTCGACGGGGTGCACGTGCGCGTCGACGGCGACTCACGGGTGTGGCTCGGCGGCGCCACGCTCGCCTCGGGCTACCGGAACCTGCCCGATCATCCCGCCTTCGCCGAACCCGGCTGGTTCCGCACCGACGACGCGGGCACGCTCGACGACGGGGTCCTGCGCATCCTGGGGCGGCTCGACGAGGCCATCTCGACCGGCGGACTCACCGTGGTCCCCCAGGTGGTCGAGGCCGTGCTCGTCGAGCACCCGGCCGTCCGGGAGGTCGCGGTGGTGGGTCTGCCCGACACCCGGCTCGGTCAGCGCGTCGCGGCTGTCGTCGTGCCCGTCCCCGGCGCCACGCCGACGCTCGCCGAACTCCGCGACCACGTCGAGGCCACGCTCGATCCCACTGCAGCGCCGCGTGAGCTGCAGCTCGTCGACGCACTACCGCTGCGTGGGCCGGGCAAGGTGGATCGCCGCGCCCTCGTCGCGCGCTTCTCCTGACGGGTGCGCACGACGCGGCAAGCGGACCCGGGTGCGAAGATCGATCCATGGCAACGGCTGGTCAATGGCTCGAAGGCGCTCGTCCGCGCACCCTCCCCAATGCGATAGCACCCGTCCTGGCAGGTACGGGCGCTGCGGCGTGGCTCGGTGAGGTCGTGTGGTGGAAGGCGCTGCTGGCACTGGTCGTCGCGCTCGGATTGATCATCGGCGTGAACTTCGCCAACGACTACTCCGACGGCATCCGCGGCACCGACGATGAGCGGGTCGGGCCGATGCGGCTGGTGGGTTCGGGCGCGGCGAGCCCCGGCGCCGTCAAGCGCGCCGCGTTCGTGTGCTTCGGGATCGCGGCCGTCGCGGGACTCGCTCTCGCCGTCACGACCGCCTGGTGGCTCGTGCTCGTCGGCGCGGTCTGCATCGCCGGGGCCTGGTATTACACCGGCGGGAAGAACCCGTACGGATACAGCGGATTCGGAGAGATCGGAGTCTTCGTCTTCTTCGGGCTCGTCGCGGTGCTCGGCACGCAGTTCGTGCAGGCCGGTCGCGTCGACGGGGTGGGTCTGGCGTGCGCGGTCGCCGTCGGCTCGCTCTCGACGGCCGTGCTGGTGACGAACAACCTCCGCGACATCGCGACCGATGCGGAGACCGGTAAGAGGACCCTGGCGGTCAAGCTGGGTGATCCGAGGACCCGCACGCTCCACCTGGTGCTGATCGTGGTGCCGTTCGTGATGTCGCTCGTGCTGGTCGCGGCGACGCCGTGGGCGCTCGCCGGCTTCCTCGCCGCGCCGTTCGCGATCCGCGCGCACAAGCCGGTGCGGGCCGGTGCCCTCGGTCTCGCGCTGATCCCGGCGTTGAGCGATTCGGGTGTCGCGATGCTCGTGTGGGCGGTGGCCACCGCGCCCGCGCTGGCCTTCGGCTGACCAGGACGCGGGCGCGGCGGAATCGGTCGCGGACGGGCGGATCAGTCGCGGTCCGGGACGATCAGTCCGAGGACGAAGTTGACGATCGCGATGATGACGCCGCCCCACAGTGCCGCCCAGAAGCCGTCGATCGTGAGGCCGTACTCGGTGAAGCCGCTCAGCCACGCGGTGAGCATGAGCATCAGCGCGTTGACGACGAGCAGGAACAGCCCGAGGGTGAGGATCACCAGCGGCAGCGACAGCAGCTTCACCAGCGGCTTCACGAGTGCGTTGACGACGGTGAAGATGGCGGCCAGGACGACGAGCGTGATGACCGCGCGGGTCGTGTCGGAGGTGCCCGCAGGATCGGTGAAGTCGATCCCGTCGACCAGCTCGACCGCGAGCCACAGACCGACCGCGTTGATGATCAACCGCAGTATCAGAGAAATCATGGTGCCACTGTGGCACACGGAACCCGGTCTCGTAACGGGCAAATCGGACGCATCCGGGGCCGCCCCTCCCCCTCAGCGGCCTCTCAGTGACGGACGGTAGCGTCGGCCGGCGTGCGTTCACGTCTTCTCCCCCTGCTTCTCGCTGTGACCGGACTGCTCCTCGTGGGCACCGGTGCGGTCTTCGCCTGGCTCGATCGCCCCGAGACGACGGTCGCGACCGTCGCGGAAGAGCCGAGTCCCTCGGCGGACGGCGTCGACGAGGCACGGAGCAACCTCCAGCGAGCCGGACTGCCGCTGTCGGTGCTCGACGGCGGTGTCGGGCAGCTGACGGAGGGCAGCACCCAACTCGACGACGGTGCCCGACAGCTGTCCGACGGCCTCCGGCAGGCCCGCGACGGTGGGGAGCAGCTCGCCGCCGGCCTCGGACAACTCGACGGCGGTGTCGACATGCTCGGCGACGGTGCCCGCCAGGTGAGCGGCGGCGTCGACGAGGTGGTCGACCGGCTCTCCGGTTTCGGGGAGATGCAGGGCGACGTCACGGCACGGCTCACGACCGTCGCCGACACGCTCGGCGCGTCCGCGGATCCGGTCTCGCAGGGTGCGGCCGGCCAGCTGCGCGGACTCGTCGAGACCCTCGACACGCAGGGCCTCGGACCGGACACCCTCGACCAGCTCGGGCAGTTGCGCGACGGCGCGCGGCAACTCGCCTACGAACTCACCGATCCGAACGCGCAGTTCGTCGCGGGGATGGCGCAGGCGGCCGACGGTTCGCGACAGCTCCGCGACGGCCTCGTCCTCCTCGACGACGGCGGCCGAGCTCTGACGGACGGCACCGGACAGCTGGTCGACGGTGTCGGGCCGGTGGCCGATGTCGTCGGTGGCATCGCCGACAACGTGCGGTCCGCCACCGATGCACTGCCGCGCAGCGCGCCGGCCGCTACGGACACGCAGGCCGCGGAAGCCGTGGCGACGGCGGATCGTCGGTGGTGGCCGTTCGCGACGATCGCGGTCGGCACGCTGCTGCTCGTCGCGGCGACGGTCGTCCCGCTCGTCGCCGGGCGCCCGCTCGCGGTCGCTCCCGCGCCGACCCGGTAACCGTCCGAAGGGTCGACGACGTCAGGCAGCGGTGTCGTCAGGCAGCGGCGTCGAGGTGGCCGTTCAGGCGCTGACGGAGCTGCGCGCGCGGCACGTGCGCTTCCACGAGGGCGACGGTCGCCGGATCGTCGCTGCGCAGCAGTCCGAGCAGAATGTGTTCGGGGCGAATGACGCGTTCGCGGCGTGCGATCGCCTCCCGCAGCGCGAGTTCGAGCGACTTCTTGGCCGCCCGGTCGAACGGGATGTGACCGAGCCGGTTCGCGCCGGCCCGCCGGTCGGTGCCCTTCCCGTCGAGCACCCCCTTGCCGAAGGCCGCTTCGAGACGGCTCCGGACCTCGTCGAGGTCGATCCCGATCGCTTCGAGTGCTGCGGCGTCCTCGTCGCCGAGCGGGGAGTCGGCGGTGCGGGCGGCCCGATCGGAGCGGAGCCCGTCGACCGTGAGACCTTCTTCCGCGAGCAGGACCCGCAGCGGTTCCTCCGCGGCGACGGCGACACCGATGAGCAGGTGCGACGCCTCGATCCGGGGATCGTGCACCCGGATCGCCTCCTGTTGCGCTGCGACGACGACGGATCTGGCACTGTCGGCGAATCGTTCGAACATGTCGATCACCTGCGCTTCCGGTTGTGCTTCTGATGGACCGCCTGGCGGCTGACGCCGAGTTCGTCGGCGATGGCCTGCCAGGACCAACCCCGCTCACGGGCATTCGCGACCTGGACCTCCTCGAGCCGTTCCAGCAGGCGGCGCAGGGCACGCACGGCGCGCAGGCCCACTGCGGGATCGGAGCTCGCGGCGGCAGCGGCGAGGGTGGTGGCTTCACTCATGTTGTCAATATAGGTTGACAATGAGAGCGCGTCAACGAAAATTGACAGAAGACGTGATCCGCGCAGGTGGTGGAGGCTCTACCGAGGCCACTGACCGCTGGTCACCGAGGCCACCGACCGCTGGTCGCGAACTTTTCCAGCACCTCGAGCGGGCCGGTCAGGTCCATCCCCTCGGCAGCGACCCACTCGTCGGAGAAATAGGTGTCGGCGTAACGCTCGCCGCCGTCGCACAGCAACGTCACGACGCTGCCCTCACGGCCTTCTTCGAGCATCTCGGCGATCAGACCGAAAGCTCCCCAGAGGTTCGTGCCGGTCGAGCCGCCCACCCGTCGTCCGAGCGCGGTGCTCGCGTGCCGCATGGCGGCGATGGACGCCGCGTCGGGCACCCGCACCATCCGGTCGACGACCTCGGGAACGAAGGACGGCTCGACGCGCGGACGTCCGATTCCCTCGATACGCGAGGGCATGCCGGTGGTGTAGTCGGCCGAGCCCGTCTCGAACCCGCCGAAGAACGCCGAGTTCTCCGGGTCGACGACGGCCAGCCGCGTCCGGTGACGGCGATAGCGGATGTAGCGGCCGAGGGTGGCGCTCGTGCCACCGGTCCCGGCACCGACGACGATCCACTCCGGTACGGGATGACGCTCGAGACGCATCTGCGAGTAGATGCTCTCGGCGATGTTGTTGTTGCCCCGCCAGTCGGTGACCCGCTCGGCGTTCGTGAACTGGTCCATGAAGCAGCCGCCGAGTTCGTCGGCGAGCCGCTGCGCCTCGGTGTAGATCTCCGGCGGGCGGTCGATGTAGTGGCACCGGCCGCCCTGGGCCTCGATGAGCGCGACCTTCGCCGGTGAGGTGCGGCGCGGCACGACGGCCACGAAGTCGAGACCGAGCAGCCGCGCGAAGTACGCCTCGCTCACCGCGGTGGAACCCGAGGACGCCTCGATGACCGGGGTTCCCTCACGGATCCAGCCGTTGCACAGGGCGTAGAGGAACAGCGAGCGCGCGAGGCGGTGCTTGAGGCTGCCCGTGATGTGCGTCGACTCGTCCTTCAAGTACAGGTCGATGCCCCGGTCCGCCGGGAGCGGGTAGCGGAGCAGGTGGGTGTCGGCGCTGCGCTGGGCGTCGGCCTCGATGAGCCGGACCGCGTCGTCGACCCAGTCGCGGGGTGCGCTGCGGTCGACGACCGCGCCGGTCGCCGTCACCGCCCGTTCTCGCCGCGCATGCGCTTCTCGAGGTCGGCGCGCTCGGTACGCCGGCGCTCGTCGACCGCGGCGATGCCCTCGTTCACGCGACGCCGCAGCGACGCGAAGAGCACGAGCGAGACGGGCAGCGCGATGAGCACAGCGAACAGGGCCGCGACGAGGAGGGGGATTTCCACCCCGAATGCACGCGGAACGTAGAGAATGAGCAGTGTGAGCGCGACCACGAGGGCGAGTCGTGCCGCGGAGTACAACGCGACGTCCCGGATCAGGGACCCGGTCCCCGCCCTGCCGGTTGCGCTCTCGTCACGAGAGTGTGGAGTGCGCTGGGAGGGGGTATTCGAGGGTTCGTTCCGGCGTTCGTCGTTCACCACTCCAGGTTAACCGGCCGCCCGGACCACGAGCTCCGCGACGATTTCCGGAAGTCGGACATCCGTCCGTTTTGTCTATTACTTCCGCTTTACCAACCGTAGACCGTTCGAGCAACCAGGGGTATCGGTGCCACCATGGGCTTGGACATCCCGATCGAACAACTCGATCGCGTCGAACAACACGATCACGACAACCGGGAGGACATTCGCAATGAGCGCACCCACTTTCAACGGCGCGAAGGAATCCCTGCTGACCCCGGGCCAGGTGGCAGCACTGTTCCATGTGGATCCCAAGACCGTCACCCGGTGGGCCCACGCCGGCCGATTGGGCTCACTGCGGACCCCCGGCGGCCATCGCCGCTTCCGTGAGTCCGAGGTCCTGGCGCTTCTCCGCTCCCTCACGACCGAAGCGACGCGCTGATCCGAGACACGAGAATCCGCACCTCCGGCGTGCACCTGCCGGACCCCGGCCGACCACCCGCGGAACCCACGTGCCGGACCGGGTTCCGCACACCTAGAATGTGGACAAACCGGTCTGCGGTCGCCGCGGCCCGGAGGTGTACGGCGAGGGCACGTCCTCGTCCGGCACCGCCACGGTCAGGAGGTGCAACGTGCTCTATCTGTTGGCACTCATCGGTGCGGTGACACTCGCCGTCCTGCTGTGGAAGGCGTACGGTCCCACGTCTCGTCCGCCCACCCGCGTGATGGGTCCGGACGACGATCCCGACTTCCTGTGGAAGGTCGATCGTGAGGTGCACCGCCGCCGGAGTGGCGACGGCACCGGCGAGTCCGATCAGGACCGGGGCGACTGACCGTTCGCGGTGTGCGGTGAGCCTGTCACCGTGGCGGAGCTGCGAGCCTGTCACCGTGCGGTGAAACCGTCGGCGATATCCGCGGCGAGCCCGAGCAGGGCGCGCCGCGTACCCGACTGCAACCGGTCCGGATCGATCTCCGCTCCTTCTTCGAGGTGGGGGTCGAAGGGTAGGACGTGGACCGCGCGGCACCGCTGTTCGAAGTGCCGCACCATGAGGTCGAGATCGACCTTGCCCGACCTCGGCCGCACCGCGTTGACGACGGCCACCGACCGCTCGACCAGGTCGCGATAGCCGTGCGCGTCGAGCCAGTCGAGCGTGGCCGACGCGCTGCGGGCGCCGTCCACCGATCCCGAACTGACGACGACCAGCGTGTCGGCGTTCTCGAGGATCGCGCTCATCGCGGAGTGCATGAGCCCGGTCCCGCAATCCGTGAGCACGATGCTGTAGAACCGCTCGAGCAGCCCGAGCGTCCGCTCGTAGTCGTCGGCGCTGAAGGCCTCCGAGACCGCCGGATCGGCGTCCGAGGCGAGCACCTCGAGACGATGCGTGTTCTGCGAGGTGTAGGCGCGCACGTCCGCGTACGTCTCGAGCAGCGCGTGATCGCGCAGCAGCGTGCGCACGGTGGCCGGCGTCTGTTCGGCCACCTTCTGACTCAATGTCCCGCGGTCCGGATTCGCGTCGACCGCGACGATCCGATCGCCCCGCAACTCCGCGAAGGTCGAGCCGAGCGTGACCGTGGTGGTGGTCTTTCCCACCCCGCCCTTGAGGCTCAGCAGGGCGATCCGGTGGCATTCGCGCAACGGTGCACGCACCCGCTCGACCGATTCGTCCCTGCGCTGGTGCCGGGAGCTCTCCCCGATGCGGACGCGCCCCCCGGTCGCGCGGTAGACCACTTGCCGCCAGCCCTCCCGCGGCGGCGCAGCGACCGGGCGTACCAGTAACGACGAGTCCAGCGCCGTCGCGTCCAGTGCGTGTCCGTCGAGCCCCGACGTACCGTTGCCGGCCCCATCCACCGCGTTCTCCCCCCGTCGACTGTCACGGACGACGGCGCGACGATAGCAGCCTCAGTTGAGCCCGGCGTACGAGTGCAGGCCCGAGACGACCATGTTGATGATGAACAGGTTGAACAGCATCGCGATGAAACCGGCGACGTTGATCCAGGCCGCGCGGGTGTTGCGCCAACCGGAGGTCGCGCGGGCGTGCAGATAGGCGGCGTAGACGACCCACGTGATGAACGAGACCGTCTCCTTCGGGTCCCAGCCCCAGAAGCGTCCCCAGGCGGCCTCGGCCCAGATCGCACCGAGGATGATGCCGGCACCGAACAGCGGGAAACCGATGATCGTGGTGCGGTAGGCGAGACGGTCGAGGGTCTGGGCGTCGGGCAGACGCTCGGCGAGCGCCGCGAACACGCCGCTGTGCTCCTCACCCTTGGGGAAACGGATGCGCAGCAGGAACAGCAGGCTCGCGACACCCGAGACGAGGAAGATGCCGCTGCCGACGCTGATGATCGTCACGTGGATCGGCAGCCAGAACGAGCGCAGCGCGGGAACCACGGGAGCGGCGTCGGCGTAGAGCACGGTCGCCGCGAGGAACATGAGGATCAGGACGGGGACCAGCAGGTACACCCACATGATCCGGTAGGCCGGCTTGCGCAGGACGACCAGGCCGAAGAGCACGGCGGCGGTGCACGCCATCGCGACGAACTCGTACATGTTGCCGAGCGGGAAACGCTCGGTGGCCAGGCCGCGCAGCACGATCGAGGCGACCAGCAGTCCGGCGACCACGACGACCAGCGCGCGGCCCATGTTGCCGACACGCTGCGACAGGGTGCGCTTCGGTGTCTCCTCGACACGACCCGGGCCGGCGGTGCGTTCGACGGTGTCGGAGGCCGGTCGTCGGCCTGCCGCGACGAGTTCGCGTTCCCGCTCGGCCACGACGTCGGCGCGGTGGGTCGCGTATTCGGCGACGAGCAGCACCAGCGCCAGCACGAGCACCGCGAACGCCGATTCGAAGGCCCAGTCGCTGTACCGCGCCAGGGTGTCGTTCTGTGTCATCAGTTCTTCTTCTCCTGTGCCGCCGGGGCGGAGGGTGCATCGTCACCGAGAAGACGTTCGACCAGTCGGTCGAACTCGTCTCCCCATCCGGCCTGATCGGTCCGTGCGAGACCACCGAGTTCTACTACGGTTCGTCGTTCACCGTCGTTCACTGTACCGCTCGGGTACGCGCGCGCCCACACTCTGCGTCGTTTGACCAGCAACGACACGAGCAGACCGGCCATCATGGAGATCGCCGCGACGAGTACCCACTGCTGCGCCGGGTCGTGCGAGACCTGCAGGTTGACGAAGTCGGTGGCCTTGTCGAACCGCACCTCGGTGCCGTCGGCGAGCGTCACGCTCTCCCCCGGACGCAGGTTCACGCGGTCCTGCTTCACGAGGCGGCCCTGGTTGATCAGTTCCTTGTTGAGCGAGAACAGCGACTGCGGGCTGCCGGTGTCGAGACCGGAGTCGCCCTTGTAGACGTCGATGGCGACGGCGGGGTCCATCATCGCCGGGAAGATCGACGTGAGCAGCGTGCCGTGGAAGGACGCCGTCGGCGCGAACAGGCCCTCGAGCGCGATCTGGTTCTTCCGGCGCTCGTCGGCGTCGGGATACATGCCGCCGGGCGGGTCGAAGCGCATGGCGCCGCTGCTGAGGAAGGTCGTCGCGTCGTCGGGCGCCCACTGCATCGTCTCGGTGCGGGTCTCGCCGTTCGGCCAGGTGACGGTGAAGGTCGGGGCGTAACCGTGACCTTGCAGGTAGACGCGGTCGCTGCCGACCCGCAGCGGATGGTTGACCTTCAACTGCGCATCGCGCCAGGTGTTCGTGACGAGGTCGCCGCCGTACTGGTACTCGATGTCGGAGGTGAACATCTCGGCCTGGCCGTTGTCGAGATAGTCGGCGGCGAAGGTGTTCACCCGCACACACATGGGATTCAGGCCGGTGCCGTCGAGCGTGCTGCCGGCGCGGAACGAGTCGAAGGAGGCAGGTGAGGTGGTGCAGAATTCCTCGCCGTTCGCCACGAGGATGCGCTGCCCCTCGTAGCCGAAGAGCTTGCCGGCGGCGACGGCGACGAGCAGCCCGACGAGGGAGATGTGGAAGACCAGGTTGCCGGCCTCGCGCAGATATCCCTTCTCTGCGGACAGGGTCGCCTCGCCGTCATGTCCGCGGGCACCGCCCTCGCGGCGCACGACCTTCCAGCCGCGCAGCTCCCCCTGGATCCGGTCGAGCGCGTCGGCGGGGCTGTCGGCCACGGTCGTCTGCGTGTGGTGCGGCAGGCGCTGCAGGTTGCGCGGCGCGGCGACCGGCGGGGTGCGCAGGGCGTGGAAGTGCTCGACGCAGCGCGGCAGGATGCAGCCGACCAGCGAGACGAACAGCAGCACGTAGACGGCGGTGAACCAGAAGCTGCCGAAGACGTCGAACAGCTCGAACCGGTCCATGATCGGTCCGAGCGTCGGGCGGGCCGCGATGTACTCGTCGACCTTCTGGGTGTTGAGGCTGCGCTGCGGCAGGAGTGCGCCCGGGATCGCGGCGAGCGCGAGCAGGAACAGCAGGACCAGTGCGGTCCGCATCGATGTCAGGCCGCGCCAGGTGTTCCGCACGAAGGCCGTGGCACGTCCGAGCGCGCCCTGTCGCGGCGGCGACGGTTGCGGTGCGGGGGTCGGGGTGTGGGTCGCGGTCATACGGGCAGAGTCACTTCCGAGATGAACGAGTCACGGATCCAGGACACGAACAGGTCCCACGCACCGGTGACGAGAGCGATGCCGACGGCCATGAGCATCAGGCCACCGACGATTTGCACGGTCCGCGCGTGGGTGCGCAGCCAGCCCACCCCGCGCAGCGCCCGCGCCGAACCGAGCGCGAGCACGACGAACGGCAACCCGAGGCCGAGGCAGTAGGCGACGATCAACGTCACCCCGCGTGCCGCGGTGGTGCCCTCGGTGCCCGCCGCGAGCGAGATGACGCCGGCGAGGGTCGGGCCGAGGCACGGGGTCCACCCGAGCGCGAACACCGCGCCGAGCAACGGGGCTCCCGCGAGGTTCGAGATGCGCCGGGGCGCCGGGCGCGTGTCGCGCTGCAGGGCCGGGATGAGACCGATGAAGACCAGGCCCATCACGATGGTGACGACACCGCCCACACGCATGAGCAGTTCGCGGTTGACGGCCAGCGCGGAGATCGCCCCGAACACCGAGGCGGTCGCGAGGACGAACACCACGGTGAATCCGAGGACGAACAGCCCGGCGGCACCCGCCACCCGGAGGCGGCCGTCGCTGCGGACGGTCGTGGTGCGGGCACCGGCCTGCTCGGCGGTGACGGCGGGAGCCTCGGCTCCCACCACCCCGGCGAGATAGGACAGATAGCCGGGAACGAGCGGCACGACGCACGGCGACGCGAACGAGACGAGACCGGCGAGCAGGCACACGCCCATCGCCAGCAGCAGCGGACCCGACAGGGCCGCGTTCTGGAAGGTCTCCCCGACACCCGACGCAAGGATCACTGTTACTGCTCCGAATCCGGTTCCGCCGCGACCCGCTCGACGACCGGTTGCAGGTCCTC